>Ga0207082_1011_pt1 | contig 47897 bp, 36 predicted proteins | sample Alteio_BWMinHeat_56_FD_153588 | JGI IMG/M metagenome (GOLD analysis project Ga0207082, IMG submission 153588) | Enriched cells from forest soil in Barre Woods Harvard Forest LTER site, Petersham, Massachusetts, United States -... | ecosystem: Environmental > Terrestrial > Soil > Temperate forest >...
ATCGTAATCACAATGCAGAGAAGTTTTTTATATGGTTAAAGTCATGGGAGGGTAAAAAGCCTATTTTATCTCAGTCTGGCGGCGATTTTGGTGTAACTATACCCATCGATAAGATATGGCAGATCAGGCAAAATATATATGCGTCTAAAAAGACTCCGTACCAAATAGCTGCATCTGTTTACATTTCAGATCCTTTACCAGCTTTTTTTTCAACATCAGAGATAATACTGAGTCCTTATAATGAGATTCCTGTTATTGGCTTTTGCGGACAAAGTTTAGATTCACCGATAGTTAGGATAAAAGAGATACTAAGGGTCTTGTATCGTAATATAAATACATCTCTCGGGTTAAGGTTTTGGGATAAAGGGGAGGTATTGAGCAGCTCAAGCTTAAGAGAAGATATTCTTAACATTATTGAAAATTCCGAACTGCATACAAATTCAAACCAGTCATTTTTACTGCCCTGATCAAAAAAAACGTCTGGATAATAGACCTTAATCATTGTAAAAATCTGCAAATCGTTTTTGTTGTTCCTGCAAAGAGAAATTGTTTCTCACTCTTGACTGAGCTGCCTCAACTATTCTATATCGTTCATCACTACTAATTTTAAGTATATTCAAAATAGCGTGCACAAACCCATCCACATCTCTTCTTTTCACAACCCAACCTGTTTTACCGTCCAAAACATTCTCTGATAAACCCTCTGCATCTGAAACAACACACATTAAACCCGCAAGCTGAGCTTCAAGAACCGAATTACAAAACCCTTCCTGTACACTTGGTTGAAAGTATATATCGTTTTGGGCTAAATATTGACTTATCTTATCAGAAGTAACTTTCCCAGTAAATGCAATATAATCTTCGAGGCCAAAATGTTTGATCATAAACATTACATGTTCTTTTTCTTCACCATCACCTACAATGGTATATTTAAAATTAATACCCTGATCTTTTAGCTTCTTCATTACCAGAATAGAATAACTCAATCCCTTTTTCCAGTTCAAACGAGCTATTGTAATAATATTTGGTGTTACACTTCTTCGTTGGTCTCTACTTACAAAATATTTATCACAATCGATAGCAGGTGTGATCTTTACAACAGAGATCCCTTTTGACAAACCAAGTGAATAAGCTTTTATAAGCAGATCATTTGAGATCGTATGTACTTTATCAACTCTCTTCCAGAGTAAGGTATAACATCCAGGATGTATGATTGGATAAATGCCAATATCATATCCACGAAAACTGACGGCCATCTTTGCTCCTATTACCTTTGCAACACTCTCTCTTCTTAGTGCTGCTGTTGCAAATCCAAAATGCAGCCAATCTAATTTTCCTTCCAGAAGTATATGAGCATTGATATACAAATTCTGAAATGCTTTGGATAAATCCCTACCACATTTTTTTTCAAACTTTAGAAAGTTCAAACCAATTATTGGCTTAAAAAATAAAAGCTTTAAAATAACTACCAAAAAACTAATCAATCTAAAAAAAACATTTCTCGGTAAATGATATGGCTCAATTATGTTCCAGCCAGGAATCTTTTTATTCTCAGAATTTACAGCAAATAAAACAACTTGATTGCCCTCATTTATAAGCCCGTTGATCTTATTGTGAAAGAAACCCTCAGAATATCCCGGAACATTGTTTAGTACAATACCAATTTTCATCTACTCTATCTGGAGGCTAATTTATTATTATGGGCTACCTCTAACTGGGTAGTTAATGTTTCAACGGTTTTTTTTGCCTGTTCTCTAATAAGTTCTCTATTCATATCATCTAAACTATCAATTCGAATTAGAGTATTGGCAATTGCTTTTGCATCCATAATAGGAACTACAAACCCATTTTCACCATTTTTAACAATATCAATTATACCCAAACAGCCTGTTGTAATCACTATCATTTCAGAACTCATTGCTTTCAAAACGACATCTGTACTTTCATGATGTAAATATGAAACTAATAAGACATCTGAATTTTCAAAATGATCATTCAAATTAGCAAGCTCATTATGATCTAATATAGAAATATCACCTTCTAAACCCAGATCTTTAATGCTAAACAGTATTTCTTCAGTTGGATCCCCTCCAATGATTGTGTATTTAAATGATATGCCTTCATCCTTTAATTCTTTCATAGCATTTATTGCAAAGACGTACCCATTCATAAATTTGAATGTGCCTATACTTAGTATCTTCAACAAATGCTTTTGCATTGACTAAGGGTGTACTTTTTTCAAATGAACAGAAAAAGTCAACAACATACTTAACGGATGACTATAATGAACTGCATCAATATTTCTAAATGCATCGTAGTATTTCCTTATTACTTCTTCCGGAACATATTCCAACATTGCTTTGTTCTCAAATAGCCATGATCTTAAATGTGTATCATTTTGCTCGCCCACAAATTGTATTTCCCAGTTTCTAGTGACTATCTTTTTATTCAATACTTTCTCCTTAAAAATATTTTGAGCCTTACTTACCAACCTTCTTGGCATATCTGCTAATGTCAAATACTTTTCATGATTGAACAGATTATATGGATGTGTGGACTGCCAAGGTACTTTAGCCATAGCTGGACAATATCTTTTTATGTATTCGATCTGTATCTTACGATCTTTCAGAAATTCTTCTGGTGTTTGGCATACAAAATTGCAAATGCGGTTATCATAATAAGGTTCTGCTATCGGCTTGTAATATGAAAAAAATCTCAGGTTAACATTAGTCCACCGAATAGCCCAATACATTGATTTAAATGCACGAACACGGGCATTAACATTATCTATCTTTATTTCCGACAATAGTTCTGCAACTCTTGTTTCAAGGTAATCCTTAAAATCCCCCTCTAGGTTCCAGCTCTTCCACATATCATTACCTAACTCAAACCCTCCTTTCTTGAGCATCTTCTTCAGGATAATACTCGCTAATTCCTTCTCGGTCGTGGTTTCAGTAACATGCATCGAATCAAATAAAACATCCCCCCAATGACCTAAAAGAAAAAGCCCACCTTTGTTGGCCACCTGTTCCATAACTGCCATTTGCCTTGCATGCGTAAACTCAGAGTAGCATTGGTTAATTTCACCTGCAGTTTCTATGACATCCCACAAGTATCCTTCAGGTATGATATACTCATTAAAATCCCAATTTGCTATTTCAGATATCTTTCTTCCATATTGTGTTTCATCAAAGCTATTTTGAAATTTATAGCTGTATGCCTGAGGCTTTATACCTAATCTATATAATGCTACAGCAAGTGTTCTGCTGTCCAAACCTCCAGATAGTGCTAGTAATACTTTTTCAGAGCTTACTTGCGATGCAACAACCTCTTCAAAAACTTTTGCATACGCTTCAACAGCATTATTAAATGATATTTTTTCTGGTTTATAATACCATGGCTCAATTTCAGGTCTATCCCATTTTACATTTTCATAAAAGGTATCATTATTAAGCATAAATCCCATAGCCATCCAAACGCAAATAGCTTTCCGGTCCAGGCTTCCGGTTACTTCTTTTTGTTTTACATCAATAGGTATATGTAACGGTTGTTGCACTTTAAATATTTAACTGGTATGCACTTTACTTATCTTGTCTTTGAAATTTAATATCCGTTTCTCAACCAACTCATAAGAGAGACTAGCAACTATAATTGTAAGTCCAAAAGATAAAATATAAATGAGTATATTATTAGTAGTTATTCCACGTACAACGATTGCTATCAATACCATATGGTACATATATATGCCATAAGATATCTTACCTAGGTATGCTATGGGCTTGAATTCAAGATTAATGATAGAAGTCTTATTAACCAGATTCATTATTATAACTCCAAATACAAATGCATAGACCTCCCAATAGAATCCTTTGAACTGACTCTGAGATACCACCAAGGCTATCAATACTAAATAGGAGACCACCTGTACACTCTTCTTCGTAAGAAACTCCCTGGTGTTCTTTTCATGATTTAATACTGCAAAATAGCACCCAATTAGTATAGTATGTATAGGAAACTGCCTCTTTAAAAAATGCAAAAACAGAATCAGGTTGTCATTGTGTACTATGTATGAAATTTTTATCAATGATATTTTCAATAAAATAAAAAAAGCTATTAGCGATATAATGATCAACTTTAAACGTTTAATTGTTTTGGTTTTTTTCATAACCCAGGGCCAGAATAGATAATATTGTTCTTCTACTCCAATAGACCATACTTGTCCTGCATACCTTACTGAACCATATAATAAAGCTTGCAGATTAGGCAAAAAGAAAACAAAAAGTAAAATATTGGGCAATAAATGCTCTCTGCCATCATCCCAAAAACCGTGAGTACTATTATAGTGCAACAACGGTATCTGGGTAAATACAAATAAGGCCATGAAAATGATAAAAAAATACAAAGGCCATATTCTTAGAACACGTTTCAGATAAAAATTCTTTATTGAAATGGATTTATACTTTTCTTTTTCTATAAACAAAAGTGATGTTATAAGAAATCCACTCAATACAAAAAAAAGAGCTACGCCAATTTTAGATAGCAAAAAAACCAAGCTTTCCGTATTCCAATGGTTGGGCAGATCATTATCTTTTTTTATCTGTTCCACGTGAGAGATAACTACTAAAAATGCCGCTATACATCTTACTGAATTCAGATTCTTATAATGTACTCTCATCTATTTTTATTGATACAAGACAAATAAAAGTCTTCGTGTCGTTTCACTTCTAGCTCTATTGTGTAACCTTCTAAAACGATATTTCTCATAGCTTTCTGTAAAACTTCTTTCTCAGTATTACATATTGAAAGCAAGGAAATTAATTTACTAGCAAGCATATCAATATTACCAGGTTCAAATAACATTTCTTTCATGCTCTGCATTTGATCTCTGATGCCAGCTATTTCAGATGCTAATGATATATTACCTGAAGCCATTGCTTCCAGTAAAGCTACAGGCGATCCTTCCCGTCTACCTTTATCAAGTGTAGGCAACACAAATATATCTGCAATGGAATTATATGCCGATATATTCTGTTGTTTCCCTGTAAAGATTACCTTATCTGCAATACCCAACTCTTTAACCAGTTCCTTTAGTTGATTACCGTATTCACTATTATTATCTCCTACAATAAGCAACACCATATCCATATCAGGCAATGATGATTTCACTTTATTAAATGCAGCTATTAATACCTCTATCCCTTTTACAGGTACAAGGTTGGCAACATTCAAAATTATCTTTGCCTTTTGTGCTATTCCCCATTTAGCCTTCAATTCGCTAAAAGGTTCTCTAAAATAGAATTCTTGCGTATTAACCCCTCTTGGTATTAATGTTACTTTTTTACTTCCAGGGTAAAAAAGCTTCAGCATATCTGTATTCTGCGCTATGATCTTGTTCGCAAGCGAAGACCTCAATTTCCATGCGTTCTTTGATGAACCACCCCAACTCATATTCTTCTTGGTAAACACCCATTTACTGCCTGCCATACGTACTGCCATTGCTTCCGTATAATCTGCAGAATAATTGAAACTATGAACTATATCAGGGGCTATTAACTTTATTTTTCTGCTTAAACTCCACGTCTCTTTCAACAGTCTGGCAACAGGCCTTGTATTACTATACAAGGGCAATATATGAATAGGTATATTACTATTAACTACTGTTTGAAAAAACACTCCTTTGTCATTAACACAAGCAATATGAGGTTCAAAAATAGTGGGATCAAGCTTAGATGCCAGGTTTAATAATGCCTTACCACTTCCGGCAGTGTCAAAATTTGGGATTGTAAAAAGTATCCTGATCTTTTGCATATCCAGTCCTAAAATCAATCAATAATTATTTTTCAGAGTTATGCCAGGCAATGAATTTTCTCAACCCTTCTTCAAAGCTTGTTTTTGGTTCATAACCAAGAATACTTTTAGCCTTTTCAATATTTGCATAAGTTATCTCTACGTCACCATCCTGCATTTCTTTATAAACAACCGAGAAATCTTTATTCAAGATTTTCTTTAGTAGGTTCACCATATCGAGGAGCTTAACTGGCGAGTTGTTACCTATATTGAATGTATCATAAACTCCTGAATTCCCAAGAAGATATTTACCTGCTTTAGTTACACCATCAACTATATCTTCAACAAAAGTATAATCACGCGCAGTAGAGCCATCACCATATATCTCAATAGGCTCACCATTATCTATTAATTTCAAAAACTTATGGATAGCAAGATCCGGTCTTTGCCTTGGACCAAAAACCGTGAAGAATCTTAAATTGACTATGTCAAAATTGTATAAATGATGATAATTGAAGTTTAAAAGCTCACATGATTTTTTAGTGAATGCATAAGGCGATATTGGTTCATCCGTAAGAAGATCTTCTTTAAATGGTATGACCTTGCAATTACCATATACCGATGAAGATGAGCCAAAAACCATTTTAGAACACACTCCTGTACGCATATACTCCAGCACATTCAATGTTCCTTCAATATTAGTGGATATATATTTATCAGGAGCCTTTATTGATGGTCGTACACCTGCTTTTGCTGCCAGATGATATATCAGATCATATTTGTCATTGTCTATCTCAGCATAAAAACCTTTATTAGTAATATCAGCTTCGAAAAAATTAAACCCACTGTACTTCTTTAGTAGTTCTACATTTTTCTCTTTTACACTTCTTGGGTAAAACATGTCAAAATTATCAACACCATATACTTCATTACCCTCAGACAATAATTTCTCAGCTAAATGTGACCCTATAAAACCTGCAGCTCCTGTAAGTAATATTTTCATGTTATTAATTTTGTTGCTCAAATGATTCAATTAAACCCATGCCTGCAATCCGAAAATTGTAAATAAAGGCCATTTATGATCGGCTCTACCTGCAATATGTTCTTCTAACATGGCATTATAGCTTTTGCCAGACATCCCTAACTCTGTCAAAAATTCATTCTCATTCAATGTTCTAAATCTTTCTTGAAGATCTTCCTTTATCCATTTTGATAATGGAACAGAAAACCCTTTTTTTATATTATCGATTGGGCTACCAGGTACATTATGCGAAAGCAGGTCTTTTAAGAGCTGTTTTTTCTTATGTAGTCCATAACTCAATTTATGATCAATCAACAAACTTGATTCAATAACAGACTTTTTAAGAAATGGCACTCTCACTTCAAGACTCACTTCCATGCTCGCCATATCAACTTTTCTCAATGTCTTCTGCATCATTCCATAAAATTCAGCCTTCCTCATTGATTGTAACAAGGCATCTTTATGTGCTGGTTCATATTCATACACATCATATGAATCAGGCGCCGAAACATCTTGTAAATGAGGAAAAAGTCTATTTAGCCATTGGCTTGAAGTTCGGCTATGTAACCCTCTATGCGCTTTACCAAAATCATCAAATAATACAGCGCTGTTTATGTGCCTGTTCTTAAAAATGACCTTGTCTGCACCATAGAGCATATACTTCAGACGAGTTGGCAAATGCTGGTATCCATAATTCTTAGCAACTGAAGCAAAACGTTCATACCCAAAAAATAACTCATCCCCCCCATCACCAGATAAAGCAACTTTTACGTCATTACGAGCAAGCTTTGAAACTGCATAAGTTGGCAGTATACTAAAATCTGCAAACGGCTCATGTATGGCTTTAATGGCTTCTTCCCATAGTTCATTTGCCTCCTTCGCCGTCATCTTGTGCAAATGGTGTTCTACACCCAATAAACTTGCATATGTCTTAGCATTCTCAGACTCATCATGAACAGAACTATCACTACCTATAGAAAATGCCTTCAGCTTCTGTTGTGTATACTTTTTAGCGTAGTAGGTCACCAAAGGAGAATCGATACCACCAGACAAAAAGCTACCTAAAGGCACATCTGAAAGCATTTCTGCATTTACACTTTTCGATAAAATATCATCCAGATACTCAAGTGCGTTTTTTTTATCGTGTATTTTAGGTTCAATATATTCTGGGAATGTCCAGTATAAAGCTTGCCTGTTCAGCCCATTTATTGCAAAAGTCAACCACTGCCCTGCTGCCACCTGTGCGGTATTTTTCAATAGTCCGAATGGAGATGGAACAAAATGCTGTTCCATATACAATCGCAGTACATCTTTATTTACTTCCTCATTTCTAAAACAACTATGTTTAGCTACTTGGTCGTATTGACTTGCAAACACCAGCTGATTATTCTTATAGCCATAAAACAATGGTTTTATCCCTGCAAAATCTCTTATTAAGTGGCATTTTTTCTCCAACTCATCTACCAGCACAATAGCAAACATGCCATCTAAATACTTAACGGTCTTTTCTATTCCCCAATGTTGAAATAATTGAATTAGTGTCTCTGCATCACCCGTACTACGATATACAATATTGTTTTCTAAAAGGGTTCTTAGCTCCAGGTGATTATATATCTCACCATTAAACAACATTTTATACCTGCCGGATGGTGATACCTTTGGCTGATGGCCTGTTTCAGAAAGATCAAGAATAGATAAGCGGTTGAACAACAAACCATAAAAACCTCCATCATAATAACCTGTATTATCCGGACCACGCTTTTGGCTTAATTTACCCAATCGCTTTATCTCTTCCGATCGTACCGGTAGCCCATCAAAATTTATTTGTCCTAAAAAGCCGCACATAATAGCTACAACGGAACGATATTATTTTTTCTCTATTAGAGATTGTAAGAAAGAAACCGGTTTTTGGATAAAATTCGTATTTACCCACTCACTAGCCTCTTCCCCTATTTTTTTAGTTGTTTCAGGATCTGAAACAGCCCTGGCAATGGCAGCTTCAATTTGATCTGGTTCGCGTGCGTTCAGCAGAGGATATAAAGAAGAATATTTATCTACATACAAAGAATCATCACGATAGTGAATAACAGGCTTTTTCATTTGCATAGCCTCAATAACAGTTCCAAATGTTAAATAGCTCCTTCCAAATTCACCACAACAAACATCAACATTTTTGATTACAAACATCAGATCTTTACGATACATAGATGGCAACCATTTCACTTTATCTTCAATCCCAAGCTCCGCAACCAATTCTTTTGAATGCTCTGTATCACTACCATATTCTACCATCAATAATGTTGCCTTTACTTCTGGGCGTTTCTTAACATAGTTAGCAAAACCTATTATTACATGGTGCGTATTTTTCAATGTAAACTCATTATTATAAGTTTTCCATTCCTGCCTGCCATGGTAAAGCAATATAAAATCATTCTCCTTCCTTATCTTATTCACAACAGATCTCCAATGAACATCTGCGTTACTCCAATCTGTAACACTTTCATATTCTTCCAAATAAATGAAGGGCATTGGCACATGATGATATTCACCTTTATATCCCAACCCCTTCAATTTTTTTTCAAAATCTTCATTTGTATAATCTGCTAATAAGTAGGTAGCATCTACTATCGCACCTTTTATATATCTGCTTAATAATCCCTTTTTGATATGGGCCGATGTTATCTTCCTATCCCCTTTTCTAAAACGGCCAAACAATTTGGCTTTCATAGAATATTCCTGAGGTAAATACGCATACTTATAAACATCTGAGCCATATGGATAATATACATCCATATTAAACCCACAACTATATGCAATAGCTGCTTCTTCCCCCTGTCCAATATAAAAGTCAAACCCATTTAGTTGTTCTCTTACTTTTTCTTCGGGCACATTTGCCAATCCGTTTTTCATCCAGGTTACCTCATGAGTGTATGTGGTATAATCCAATGAAAAAGTATCAGCTTTCGGTTGAAATCGTTCAGCGATCGGAAAATAAAAAAGGTGGGCATCATATCCCAACCCTCTCAAATGTCTTGTAATAGCAAAAAAGCTATTATTCATATTCCCAACCAATGCTATTCTCTTTGGCATGTATCTTCTACTTTTCCGAGATTTCGATTAAGCTATCATTTAAAACAAACCCATAGCTCTCTCTCCACCTGTAATGCTCATCGGACTCAACACTTGATTTTAGCACCGAGAAATCATACACCCTTTCCAACCACTCTATCGTTCTCCCATCAGTATGATTCAATCCTAAATATATACTGTATGTTCCGGGTAATAAATGTGTATTTATTTCAGCCGAAATATGATACTTACCTTCTTTTAACACAAGCCCTTTAGCAGATTCTTTAGTAGAATCAACGTACAATATCTTCACTCCATCTATGGTTCCTACCATAATTGAAACAATAGCATCTTGTATATCTCTCAGAACTTCCAACTCTATATTTACAACAAATGAACTTCTGTAATAAAAATCAATTTTTTTCTCAGAGCCTAAAGTATCACTCAATGTCACTTTTAAGAATCTCGCTTCCCCAGTCCAATATTGTCTTGGCAGATTTACAGGTATAATACCGGTATCAGCCATGTCATTGTCTCCAGTAAGATACCTATCTATTGTAGCAGATACATCACCCATATATTCCACCATACCTTGTTTGATAAGCATGCCTTTGGTGCACAATGATTTCACTGCCGACATGTTATGACTCACAAACAGAACTGTTCTCCTGCCATCAGAAGATATGTCTTGCATTTTGCCAATTGCCTTGCTCTGAAACTCCACATCACCTACAGCCAATACTTCGTCTACAATTAATATCTCTGCTTCAAGATATGCTGCAACTGCAAAACCAAGCCTAACGGACATACCGGAAGAATATCTCTTAACGGGGGTATCAACATATCTTGCTATACCTGCAAAATCAACTATCTCATCAAACTTTTGTTTGATCTCTGCTTTACGCATTCCTAAAATAGCTCCATTAAGATAGATATTATCCCTACCTGTAAGATCAGGATGGAAACCGGTACCAACCTCAAGTAAACTCGCTATACGTCCCTTTGCTTTAATGCTACCTGTAGTAGGAGAAGTGATACGAGATAAAACCTTTAACAAAGTAGATTTACCCGCGCCATTTTTCCCAATGATCCCTAATATCTCGCCTTGCTTTACTTCAAAATTGATATCCTTCAAACTCCATACATATTCAGAATTACCCTTTTTGCTTCTGTCATTCTTTTCTGCAATTTTTTTATTAGGGTCTTCTTTACCTCTGAAACCAGCCCACCAGCTATTTATATCACGTGCTAGTGTCCCGGTACCTATCTCACCCAACCTATACAGCTTACTAATATTTTCAACCTTTATTACTGTACTCATTTTCTATGTTTATACAATATCCATGAATTTTTTTTCAACCTTATTGAAAATGAAAACACCTATAAGGAGTAACAGAATTGATACTACTGCACTGATAACAAGAGACATTACTGAAAAAGTCCCCTTACCTAAAAAACCATATTTAAATGTCTCAATAACTGCTGTCATTGGGTTCAATTCCATGATCCATCTTTTTTGAGAAGTAATAGACGACAATGGATATATAACCGGTGTTGCATACATTAAAAGTTGTACACCAAAAGTTATCAGGAACCTCAGGTCTCTGTATTTAGTGGTTAGAGCAGATATGATCAACCCTGAACCCAAACCCATAATTCCCATTACAACTATAAGCAACGGAAACAAAAACAAAATACTATTGGGATGTATCTTATCACTTGTAATTAAATAATAAAAATAAACAACCAAAAATAAACTCATTTGCACTCCCAATTTCATAAGATTAGAGATAACCACAGAGATAGGCACCACCAACCTGGGGAAATAGACCTTACCAAAAATGTTCGAATTTTTTATGAATGTATCTGAAGTTGATATCAGGCAATCAGAAAAATAATTCCATATCGTAATTCCTGAAAGATAAAATAACACTTGTGGTATACCATCTGTAGGCAGCTTTGCAATACTTCCAAACACTACTGAGAACATCAGCGTGGTAAGTATTGGCTGTATAAAGAACCAAAGCGGCCCTAGTATTGTTTGTTTGTAAACAGTAGAAAAATCTCTCTTTACAAACATCAACACCAAGTCACGATGATGCCACATCTCTGAAAGATTTAGTTTTAAAAGTGAATTTTTTGGGTGTATCTCAAGATCCCATTTTTCTATTTGTTCACTCATTTTCTTATTTTAATATAGCTTCTACTAATTTTTTATCAGGAAAATTAACCAATACACCCATCCCTTTTTTCTGGTATACCACCATACTTCCTAATGCAGCAGCTGAGGCATGCGCCTTATGCACTACATCACCAATATCACTAATACTACCTGCACCACCATTGGCAATTACAGGGATATTAACTGCACTCGCAATTTTTTGTGTTATCTCCAGATCATAACCAGCCCAGGTACCATCTCTGTCAATAGAAGATAGCAATAGTTCACCAACACCCAGACCCTCCAGCTTTTTAGCCCATTCAACAGGATCTATCGCTATTTTTTCTGTTCCATCATTAACATACGCCTGATATTTTCCCCATAAATTCTTCTTCACATCTATAGACCCTATAACGGCTTGTGCACCAAAATGTTCAGATATTTTTCTTAACAGCCCATTATCTCTATAGGCATTTGTATTCAAAACTATTTTCTCAAAACCTATTGATAATATTCTTTGTGCAGTCTCAAAATCTTTTACACCACCACCATATGAAAGCGGCATAAAACATTCGTTAGATATCTGTTGCAACAACTCAAGATTAGGCTGCCTGTTTTGAAGAGAGGCCCTTATATCTAAAAAACAAAGCTCATCTACTTCCAGCTCATTAAATATCCTGACTGTATTTATAGGATCTCCAATATAACCATGGTTATCAAACTTTACAGTTTTTACCAGGCTGTCATTTATCAATTGTAAACAAGGAATGATTCTGGTCTGCAACATCTTTATAGCTTGGCAAAATTTTCCAATAACTTCATCCCATACTTATGGCTCTTTTCAGGATGAAATTGAGCGCCCATTATATTGTCTTTTTGCAACATTGAGTTGAAATCAAATCCATAATGTGTATTTGCCAAAACATCATCTTTATCTTCAACAGATACATAATAAGAGTGTACAAAATAAAATCTTGGATCTTCATGCAAATCGGCAATTAATGCATGTGTTTTTTGCTGTTTAATGAAATTCCAACCCATATGTGGTATTTTCAATTTAGGGTCATCAAACCGAAATTTTTTTGTAGTTGCCCGTATCCAACCCAACCCCTGTAGTTTTCCTTCTTCACTGGAGTAAGTCAGCAATTGCATTCCTAGACAAATTCCCAATATAGGCACTTTTTCCTCCAAGACTTTTTTATCCAATACCTCTTTTATGCCAGACTCAATGATCCTTTGCATGGCTGCATCAAATGCACCTACACCTGGCAAAAGCAGCTTTTCGGCCTTTCTTATCTCCGTAAGATCACTAGTAATATTGCTCTCCGCACCTATGCGCCTGAACATATTAGCTACTGACCCGAGATTTCCCATTCCGTAATCAATAACGGTTATCATTATTCTGCAGCTTTAATTGGGAAACAATATTTCATATAAAAACTCATAGGCACCAACTGTGCTTTTGCAAGTATATAAAACAAAGGACGCAGTCTTTCAAATCTCTTTTTATAAGTAGGGAATTCATACCAATACCTTGGAGGTTGTTGCATAATATCATCAAACTCTTTATCAGTAAGTTCCAGTCTTTTCTTAAAATACTCTAACAACTCTTTTTCTATATATGGTGGCTCCTCATAATACTCATGTATTGCTTTACTCCTATCCATCATCCCACTTCTTACAGATGCAGACAAGCTATTGTTTCGGTAATCTATATGAAATTTATTTGGACAATAATAACTATGAAAAAAAGCTGTCATTCTGTTCTCAAGATGGTGCCCTCCATAATATTCCCATCCAAACTCTTTTGTTAAAAATTTCTTTGCTTCTTCTTTAGAATAACTAATATACCATAAAGGCCTTATTTTTTTTATTTTCTTAAAAACAGTCCATTTCATAAATTTGGAAAATGTCATCAATGGATACGTTTTCATAGGTAGTTTACCATATTTACCATGTATATATTTTATATACCTCCCGTCAAAATAATTTTTACCCAGTGGTGTTATTCCTTCTGCTATAAAAGAATGTCCTTCCAGTACATATTGAACCTTATATTTAGCAGCAGCTCTGTATAATGTTTCAGCTAATGCCAAGTCTGTTGAGGCCTCAATTTCAGGCACACCTGCAATAAAAAAAGCCTTAAAAATATCGTCGGCTTCTTTATTGTTTGTTACATGTGTATATAAATCAACATTCAATTTCGTAAGTACCTTTCTTATATTCTCTGTTGCTATAGCAGTATTCCATGTATTGTCATAATGTACAGCCAATGGTCTTAGTCCATTTTGCAAAGCCCAATACACCATATAAGATGAATCAGTGCCACCACTCACTCCAATTACACAATCATATTGCTTACCCCTCCCTTCCTTTTTGATCTTTGCAATAATATCTTGTATAGCTTTCTCTCCCTCAGGCTTACCTGTTTTATATTGCTCAGATAATTCATCAACCATCTTACAATAATTACAAACACCATTTTCATCAAAAGTTATTTGCGGAACAGAATCATCATATATACAACGGCTACAAATTTTGTGAGATTGTTTCATGTCAGATACTTAGCTAATTATTTTTGCTGGGTTACCCGCTATTTTACTTCCCGCAGGAAAGCTTTTGTTTACAAAACTATTGGCACCAACTATTGAGCCATCACCAAGTGATACCCCCTGGGCAATGACCACATTAGGACCTATATAACAGTTATCAGCAATCGAGGTTGCTGCATATTCATATTTCGCTTTACCTCCGCTCACAGCCCAGTTTACTGAGCTATGAGAGTATATTTGAGCCCCCGCCGAAATGGAACAATTTGAACCAATACTTAATCCCCCGCTACCATCTAGAATAGTAAATGGTCCAATCCATGTATTTTCCCCGACCTTCACATCTCCAAAAACACATGAGCTATCATATATACTGGCACCTACACCAAAACCTAAAAACCGGGCTTTCTCCCATCTATCTGTAAATATTTCATTACTTGGAAGAACCCTTTTGAAATTTGTTTTAAGACTTCCTCTTTTAAAGAGGAATATTCTTTTCAATATTTTACTGATATCCCCCATTTTATTTTAAAAATCTGCCTGAATAACAAGCCTCTTCTTCGTGAAAAAATGACACTTTCAAATTACTCTCATTTATCATCGCTTCAAATTCTTCCTTGCTAAACCTCTTGGCATTACTAGGTGCATACCAATCGTAATTAGTAGATTTAGACAACTCAAAACCCCAATCCTCTTTCCAAAAACATTTCAAGAAATTCCAGTAAATGAACCTTTGTATATCATAAGTTCCTTCTTCAATACCTAATATTGGAATAGCTGGGCAATCAAAAGAAACTTTCAATTCACTTAAACGTTTACCTAGCTCTGTTAATTGTGCTGAGAACTCCCACATTTTATCATCAGGTATATTATGTGTGTGACCTCTAAAAAAATCATCAATTAATTCTCGTGGTAAGGCCTTTTTCCTATACACATAACAAGCAAATTCTCCACCCTCTTTTGTAATTTCTGACAAATGTTTGAATGCATTCTCCGGACTATTTGCATGCATAATAACCTGGTCGCATACTACAAAATCTATCTTGTTTTCTTTGATTGTTGTGTTTGAAATATCCCCTTTAAAAAAATACAGATTATTAAACTGTGAGAAGTTTTTAGCAGCCAGATAAATAGAATCTGAAATATCTACCCCCAACACAATGCTTTCAGGTGCTAATCTTGCAAACCATGCTGCCTTATATCCTAGCCCACATCCTGTATCAATGATTATTTTATTTTTCAAGTAGGCTGCCAATGTCTCTTCTGAGTCAAAACCGTATAATTTCAAAAACCAATCATATTGAAAATCATACAGTTTTTCTACTTCATTTAACTGTTCTACTTCTTTCCATTTTGTACTAAAAATATCTACTGTTTGCTGTTGATTATGTTCAACATCATCTCCAATTTCAATAAGGTTTTTATTAATACTTATCTTTTTCTTAAAAATATCCTGCAATTGATCCATTAATTAACCTTTTCATTATTTAAAAACAATCGACACCACCATTCAAAATTCATAAAACTCCATATCAATAAGCGGTGATTGATATGCTTATTAATATGCTCATCAACTATCTTTTCTACATACTCCATATTGATGAACTCCGCACTTACTGTCTTTTTCCCTAACAGCAATTCTTTTATATACGCGGCATTCTCTCCCCTGTACCAGCTTTCATCAGGTGCGGAAAAGCCTTGTTTTTTCCTGTTGATGATCTTATCCGGCAAAAAACCTGCCATAGCTTTTCTCAATACATTCTTACCATCATCAAACTCCTGGTACAATTTACGTTTATCTCTGAATTCATTCTCATCAACACGCATCATCTTTTCCAGGTTACCCAACTTATGCCTTACAGGTATCTTCTGGGCAATAGCAACAAGATCATTATCCAAAAATGGGAAACGTTCTTCCAGCCCATGCGCCATAGATAACTTGTCGCCAACCAATAGTAATCCCGGAAGGAATGTCTTTATTTCAAAATAAAGGCTGTTTTCTATATGGTGTTCGGGTGTATTGTACTGAAGCTTATTATTAAATGTAAAAACCCTTTCAAATACTTTTCTTGGCTCCTCTATATCTATATGTTTATATGTAGAAGCATTAAAAAGAGATGACTTATCAGCATCACTTACAAGACGTTGCCAAAAACTATAATAGTTATCAAAAAAAGTAGACTGATCTACAGATTGAAACACCCTGTAATAACGCCATGGGTACCCACCATATAGTTCATCCCCACCTGTGCCTTGTAAACATACTTTTACAAATTTCGATGCCAGTCGGCTAATGTAGTAATTAGGGTAGCTCATCCCTACCCGCAGATCTTCCAAATGCCATACCAATCTTGGTAATGACCAACTCAGATCACCTGCATTAATTACTTGTTCATAATGCTCAGTTTTAAAATGATTTGCCATCAATTCCGCATCCCTTCGTTCGTCATAATTGGCTTCCACTCCTGTCACTTCCGACATATCAAAACCCGCCGTGAACGTGCTTATCCTTGGCAAGTGTGTTGATGCTACAGCTGTTATAGACCCCGAATCCATGCCGCCAGATAAATAACTTCCCAATGGCACATCAGCTATCATTTGTCTTGACACTGCACGTTCAAAGCCATTTTTGGTCATCTCTACGGCATCCTCAAACGACATATTATTGTCTGCACAAGTAAAATCATAATCCCACCATGAATAATGTTGTACAAATGTAGATTGCGGAGTGATCTTAACGGTATTTGCAGGCGGCAACATGGTTACCCCCTTGAACAGAGTATTATATGTAAAAACGTTCTGAAAACTAAAATATTGATTCAACGCATCATGATCTACACCTATCTTATAATCAGGGTGTATAATAATAGCTTTTATCTCTGAAGCAAACACCAACGTCTTACCATTAAACCAGTAATACAATGGCTTAACACCAAATCTGTCACGGCTCAGATATAATACCTCTTCAACATTATTCCATGCTGCAATGGCAAACATACCATTCAGTCTTTCAAAAAAAGTTGGCCCATATGCCGCCAAACCTTCTGCTATTACTTCTGTATCAGTACCTGAAACAAAATGATGGCCCTGGGCTTGCAACTCTTGTTTCAGTTCAAGAAAATTGTAAATACACCCATTAAATATAATGGTCCATTCATTCGATTTACTCGACATTGGCTGCGCACCTAATGCAGATGTATCTAATATAGCCAGCCTGCGATGTGCCAGTCCTATGTTATTTTTTACATAAAACCCATCTCCATCAGGACCACGATGTTTTATCTTTTCAGCCATTTGCTGAACATCCCTCAGCCCTACCGACTTACCATCTAAATTATATATTCCTGCTATTCCGCACATAGGTTACATTCCTTAGGTTACATGCCTTTGATGAGGTCTGCTATATAAACATAATCTTCTTCGCTCATCCTATTATGCAATGGTATCGACATAGAAAATTCATTGGCTGCATACGCTCCGGGATAATCCTGCGGCTGCATTCCAAATGTCTTTGCATAAAAGCCCAACATGTGTACTGCATGTGTACCGGGTCTCGTACTTACACCTTGTTGTTGCAGGTATTCCATCATATCGTTGCGTTTCATTGGCGACTTACTTTCGTCTATAAATAACACATACGACTGCCAACCATGTTTATATCTATCTGAATATTTTGGTGTACGCAACCATGCAATATCTTTAAATTGTTCATTATAGAATCTGGCACGCTCTTCTCTTTCATAAATAAATGTATCCAGCTTCTTTATTTGCACAACTCCAACAGCACCCTGAATATCAGTCATACGATAATTATAACCAACCATGTCAAACTCAGGCAATATATAAGGCTTAGGGCCTTTATGCCTCTGTTCTTCAGATATAGATGCACCATGGTTTCGTAGCATATTCAGCTTCTCAGCCAATGCATCATCATTGGTCGTTAGCATACCACCTTCACCTGTTGTAACAGACTTACGTGGATGAAATGAGAAACAACCAATATCTCCAAGACTTCCGGCCGGTCTTCCGTCAAGTCCTGCACCAGCTGCACATGCTCCATCTTCAACAATTTTAAGTCCTGGTGCTATTTCTTTTATCTTATCAATATCAGCACATAAGCCAAACAGGTGGACTGGTATCATAGCTTTTGTTCTGGTGGTAATTTTTTTCCTTATTTCTTCTGGGTCAATATTAAATGTAACAGGATCAATATCAACAAAAACAGGAGTTGCCCCACAATACATCACTGCATTTGCAGTAGATACCCATGTAAATGCCGGCACCAAAACTTCATCACCTGCTTTAACACCCAATGCAACCAAAGCCAAATGTAATGCTGTTGTACAGTTAGATACCGCCAGAGCATGTTTTACCTGGTGCCTTTGGGCAAATATCTCTTCAAACTCTTTCACTTTAGGTCCCTGCGTTATCCAACCGCTAAAAATTGGTTCTCTCACAGCTTCCCATTCTTCTTGTCCCATATTAGGTAGGGATATCTGAATCGTACGTTTCGTAGTTGTCTGTTGCATATAATAAGTTAAACTAGTTCTGCTATTTTTTGCGAATCACGCCAGGCTATCAATTTTAATAAACCTTCATCAAGAGAATATTTGTATATAAATCCTAGTTCACTCTCCGCCTTTTCTTTTGAACCTATCCTATTCTTTACCAATGCACGTGCATCATCTACACTATATGGCTTATAGATCACTTCAAGACCAGACTTTTTTAATCTCAATATTGTATCACACAACTGCCTGATAGTTGTCTGTACTTCTGTACCTACGTTATAAAATCCATAATTCACATCACTTATCAACGCCTGCACGTTACATGCTGCCACATCCTCTACATAAACAAAATCATAAGCTTGCGAGCCGTCACCATTAATAACAGGTTGTTCATTAGCATCTATTTTATTCAGCATAATCGGCACTACGCCACTGTATACTGCATGCTGGTCCTGACCCGGTCCGTAAACATTCATATAGCGCAGCCCAACCACATTTAATCCATATCGATCATTGAATGCTGTACACATCGCCTCACCCGATATCTTTGTAGCTCCGTAAAAATTCTTATTATTGAATGGATGGCTTTCCGTCATCGGTACTTCTACCGCATCCCCATATACTGATGCAGAAGAAGAATAAACTAATTTCTTTATCTTATGTTTAACACATGCTTCCAGCACATTGAAGGTCCCTCCAATATTCACATCAAATGCCGTTCTCGGAAAATCTTTGCAGTGTAACAACCACATAGCCGCCAAGTGAAACACATAATCTATACCTTCAAATGCCTTATCCAACACATCCAATTCTCTTATATCTCCACCAAAAGGAAATACTACACAACGCTTATCCAACAAGCAATCCGCTATATTATCATATTTGCCCCTAGTAAAGTTGTCATAGATAATAACTTCCTTTACATCATGCTTTAATAGCTCACGTACTACAAAGCCTCCTATGAATCCTGCCCCGCCAATGACGAGGATCTTTGAGTTTTTGATTTCCATTTTTCAGGTTTTTGTTGATATATTCTTTCAATAATGTCTACCACTTTCATTCCTTCCAGAGAATTCGTAGTAATGCTGGTTGTGCCATTTAAAACATTTACTACATTCTCTATTATATAATGATGATTGGCTGCAGAACCTTTATATGCGCCGTAATCATTACCAGGGTTTGTTGCTGCCAGATCTGGCATTGTATAGTCCTTTATATGGCAATACTCCACTTTGTCCATATATTGCCCACCTATCTTCACACTACCATTCTCTGCAATAATTGTCATACTACTTTCCAGATTTTTATCCCAAATCGAGGTAGAATAAGACAATGACCCCATACCGTTTTCTTCTAGGTCAAACGTCACAAAACCACTATCTTCAAAATCTGTTGTTTGCTCATGGTTGTTATCCGCAAATCTTGCTTGTATATTATGAATATCTCCAAACAACCAATACAATATATCTATGAAATGCGAGAACTGGGTGTATAAAGTACCCCCATCAAGATCCTGGGTACCGTGCCAGCTATTCGGTACATAATATCTTTCATCCCTGTTCCAATAGCAGTTCAACTGTACCATAAATATCTTACCCAGCTTTCCAGATTCTATTAATTCCTTGACCCAAACAGACGGTGGAGAAAACCGATTTTGCATCACTGCAAATACATGCTTGTGTATCAACAATGAATGGTGTATCACTTTCTCAGCATCAGCTTTGGTCAGTGCTATTGGCTTTTCTATTACAACATGTTTTTTTGCAGCAAGACATTTCAAAGCTTGCTGTGCATGAAATCCATTAGGGGTTGCAATATTCACTACATCTATCTCTATCTCAGAGCCAAGTAACTCATCCAATGAATTAAAGAACGACACATCATAATCTGACAAGTTCAATTTTTCTTTAGGCAAAACATCTACCAAAGCCACCAACTCTGTTTCAGGATTACGCTTTATCATTTCTGCATGACGTTTCCCAATATGTCCGCAACCAACTACAGCAAATTTTATGCGCTTACTCATTGTACTAGTTTTACCGGTTAGGATATTTTGTTTACCATTCCATCTTTCAATTGATAGACCTCTTTGCTCTCGGGGCATATAGCTACCCCATCCTCATTAAATTGTAAACGATGCCCATACTCACTCATCCAACCAACATGCCTGGCAGGATTGCCTATGAATAATGCATATGGTGGTATATCTTTTGTAATAACTGCTCCTGCACCTATAAATGCATATATACCTATATCATGTCCACATACTATAGTTGCATTTGCTCCAATTGAAGCCCCCTTACCAACATGCGTTTTTTCATATTGCCCACGTCTTAATACAGCACTACGCGGATTGATAACATTTGTAAATACACATGATGGCCCGAGAAACACATCATCATCACACGTTACTCCGGTATAAATTGACACATTATTCTGAACCTTAACATTCCTGCCCAACACTACATTTGGCGACACAACAACGTTTTGTCCGATATTGCAATTCTCACCTAGCTTACAGCCTTTCATTATGTGCGAAAAATGCCAAATATGACTACCCGCTCCTATCTCGCATCCTTCATCTATTACCGCTGTTGGGTGACTGAAATAATTCATGAATTTCTATTTATCAAAAGGTATAGATACTTACTTGTAGCTCTTTAAAATACAATATTTTGCTGTTCAATCAGACTATAGCGTCCAAATTATCCCAAAGCAACAAATGCTTGCTTTGCAATACCTTACTTTCTTCCCACTCGCCTGTATTATATATAAGGAACCTAACCTTGCGTTTTATCAATTTCTCAGCTTTTGTTGTGATATTGATAAGATATACCTTATCTATCTCACCAACTATTACAAAATCAAGTATACCTGAGTCTTTGCCTACAGCATAGTCCCCGGTAAGATATATTTTAGATACACGACCTAATTTGTTGATGATACTTTCAACGATCTTATCAATACCATAATGCTTAAAAACTAGACTCTGTATGTTCTGAAAAAATGGGTGTTTACTATTAGCCTTATATATTTTCTTATTCCCTGCACTTTCAGACATAAGCATCCCTGCATCTTCAAACCTGTTCAATTCCAACCTTACACTATTAGTGCTTTCACCAAACTCCTCTGCCAAACCACGCAAATAAGATGTGCAATCCGGATTCAAAAAGAATTTGAGCAGGATTTTCATCCTGGTCTTCGACGATATGAGCGTCTCTAACATATTATATTTACTTTAGAAAGGGTTATAGAAATAGGATGGATATTCATGGCTTCGCCTCTGTGAGTCACAATACTGACACACATCGAGTAATAAATCTACTCAATTACAAATATAGTAAACTATATTTTTTATTCAAACAACGCCCAAAATAAATAATCATATAATAAAAAAGGGCTTACCGATTGGATAAGCCCTTTTTACAATATATAAAATTTCTATCCTATTGCCTTACAAACCTGTAAGTAAATATCTGGCCTCCATGACCAATGTCATGTAATTCCAATATAAACACACCTTTAGGTAAGTTTGCTACAGAAATATCTACTATAGCATCCTGGTAATTGTAAGGATTAATTTTGCTTTGATACCATTTTTTACCAAAAACATCTGTTATATAAATATCTACATCTTGTGAAGGATCATGATCAAATTTCACTTTCATACTTGATCCTGTTACTGGGTTTGGATAAGCAGTGATTCTTCCTGTATCAGGTGTAGTTGTATTATACGGCAATGGGCTACCAACGCCAAACACAGACATCGTAGTAATTCCATTTCTGCTAATCGTAAATGGTCCTGTACCTACAGTTTGAAATACTGGAGACATTGCCCAATTGCTCTTCAAATATGGTGTCAGATAAGCAGCATCTCTTACAAAACCAGTAAGTTCATCAGCTGCATTCCATTGTACGGTCATATTAGCATTAGAACCACCCCAATTCAACTCATACACCATCCAGGTTTTATTAACTGCTTTTTCATTTATAGTACCTGGGAATGGAGCATAATTATATGAATAATCATATTGTTTGTAAATAGATGGCCATACAGCTATCAGGAATGTGTCAGGTGTACCACTGTTACTTACTGTCACAGGAGTATAAGAAGTATTATCAGTACCAATAGGGAATACCATATTCCCTGTTTTACCTGTACCACCAATATTATGTTCCCTGATCACACCTGTACCATTTGTAACAATATAGTTATTGGCATCACCACCGGTAATAAAACCGTTATCCGACATTGTTACATCGTGGTCACCCATGATCAACATACCAGTAGCTATATTAAATGTATTTGAAACTGTTATAGCGCCTGTCAAAATTTTATTTCCAGGTGCTGCTAAAGTCAAATTCATATACGTAGAAGCCGGAACTAATTGTTGGCCAAGACCATCAAACTTAACAGTACCTAAAGACGCATCAAATGTTCCTGAATTAAATATGCTACCTCTTACTTCTAACATATTGCCTGTACCTGTAAATGCTACAGAAGCACCCTTTCCTACAACAAGCGTATCACATATTGCACCAGAAGTGTCAATTAGTGGCATATGCGGTGCTAAACTGTTTATATAAACATTTGCAGTTGAAATTGGTAACAATCCACAACTCCAGTTAGCTTTATTAGACCATTTAGTATCTACAGCACCTGTCCATGAATTCGTATTTGTGGTTGTCAATTGTACAGAATCAGAAATAGCTATTGGTGAACAAATACCGGTTATTACAACGCGGTACCAATAACCACTCATACTGTTACTTACTGGGTTAACTGCCAACACATTTGTCGTACCTCCGGTATATATAGCTCCCGAAACATTATTCCAGCCAGTACCGGTATTCACTTGCCATTGATAGGTGATTGCTGTACCTGTTGCTGTTACACTGAAAGAAGTAGTGCCGGTATTGCATACATTCAAACTATAATGTGGTTGTGATACAATATGAGGCGCTGTATTAACATGTAAAGTAGCAAACCCTGAGTAAATTACTGGAGCACAAGCACCAACGATCTTACACCTGAATTGGTAATTATTAGAGGATACTGCATGATCTGCCCTTACTAATAAAGTTGAAGATTTTGAATTATAATAAGGAGGAACAGCAACTGGTATATCTGACCAACCTGAACCGTCATTTACCTGCCATTGATACGTGATTCCTGTTCCACTTCCTGTTGCTGTAAAGGATGCATACATTCCCTCACATATGGTACTATCTACAGGGCTGCTCACTAAAGCTGGCAATGTATCAACTGTTAACGTAGCTACACTTGTGTATACAGGTGGTGCACATGTACCTGAAACATAACAACGAAATTTATATCCACTAAAACTAGAAGGTGGTGCACTTACTGTTAAGTAGCTGCTTGAAACGCCAGAGAACGGTGGAGTAGCTGTTAGATTAACAAACCCAGCACCTCTGTCAACCTGCCATTGGTAAAGAATGTTTGTACCGGTCGCAGTACACATATATGTCGTTGTAGTACCATCGCAAACATGGCTACTTATCGGATTTAATGTAATAGCTGGTGGGTTATTAACAGTTAATCCAGCTAAGGTTGAAATAACACTTGGGGTACATGTACCTGATACTACACAACGTACAACAAATCCATTCATGCTTGTAGTTACATTGGTAATATTCAAAGTGCTAGTTAGAGATCCTGAAAATATTGTATTGTCAACAATACTTACAAAAGGCCCTGCTGGTGTCGATTTCAATTGCCATTGATATGTAACCCCTGTACCAGTTGCGGCTACAGTATAACTTGTATTCAATCCAGGGCAGATAGTTACATCTGTTGGGTTTAATGTTATTGCAGGCTGCGTAAAGAAATTCAATGTAGCTGTTGTTGTAGTAGCTGTACCACATGTTCCTGTCACAACACATTGATATTTATAGTTATTGTATGTTGCAGGTGCATTAGTGATTGTCAATGTAGGTGTGCTCGCTCCGGTATAAGGGATCGCTGCAGGTACATTAAAGAAACCACTACCTGTATTTACTTGCCATTGATATGAGATACCTGCTCCTGTACCACTTGCAGTAAATGTAGCATTACCACCAGGGCAAATAGTAGTTGATGCAGGATTAACTGTTATTGCCGGTACGCTATAGATATTCAGTGTAGCTTGCGAAGTTGTAAGTGTTGACGTACAAGTACCATTTATTAAACATCTGTATAAATAACCATCCATTGAAGGAGTAGCTGCAGTTACAGACAGAACATTGGTAGTACCACCACTATATGGTGCTGAAGCGGGAACATTCACATATCCTGAACCATTATTTACCTGCCATTGATAGGTTATTGAACCACCTGTAGCCGAAGTGCTGAATGATGCATTTGCACCAGGGCATATAATTACAGGTATTGGGTTACTTGTAATAACTGTGTTAGGATTAACAGTAAGCGTAGCTGCATTTGAATTTACAGGCACGCCACATGTACCATTTACAACACAACGATATAAATAACCGTTCATTGAATTAGTTGCACCGGTTATACTTAAGAAAGCAGTTGTAGTACCATTATAAACACCGGTATTCGTAATATTAGCAAAACCAGAACCTGTATTAGCCTGCCATTGATAACTTGTTATAGGACCAGTAGCAGTGATGTTGAAGTTTGCATTTGTAGCATTACATACAATCATTGAAGTAGGATCGGCAGTTACTGCAACATTCGGAGTAACCGTTATACTTGCAGCAGTTGTAGTAACCGCTGGGGCACATGTTCCTGAAAGTACACATCGGTATGTAGTACCGTTCAGAGCAACTGTTGCACCTGTCACTGTCAAAGTAGTAGTAGTAACCCCTGAATAGAAACTAGCATTTGTAAGATTAACCCAACCACCTGATGTAGCATTATTATATTGCCATTGGTAAGTTACACCAAGACCAGTACCAAACGCGCTATATGTCGCATTATTACCGGTACATATACTCACATTAGTAGGATTAAGTGTAACGGCAGGAGTTGTAGAAAAATTAAGCTGTGCTTCTAAAGTATTTAATGGAACGGTACATACACCGCTAATAACGCATCTGTAAAAATACCCGTTCATAGTAGCAGGAGCACTTGTTAATGTCAATGTTCCTGTTGTAGACCCACTGTAAACACCACCATTCGTCAGGTTAGCAAAACCACTACCTGTATTTAACTGCCACTGATATGTGATCGGGCCACCAGTACCACTTGCGGTAAATGAGGTAGAAGCATTTGGACATATTGTAACAGAAGTAGGGTTGGACGTTATTGTTGTATTTGGATTAACCGTAAGTGTACCTATGCTGGAATTTTGAGCAACACCGCAGCCTCCATTGACTACACATCTATATGTATAACCGTTCATTGAAGCAGTTATATTAGTAAGTGTTAATGAACTTGTAGTTGATCCGGAATATACACCACCATCAGTCAGGTTGGCAAAACTAATACCTGTATTTACTTGCCATTGATACGTTACAGGAGCAGTACCTGTTGCTGTTACATTAAAACTTGTATTTGTACCTGCACAAACACTTGCAGATATAGGATTAGAAGTAATAGCAGTATTTGGATTAACTGTAATTGAAGCCGCAGTAGATGTAACCGCTGGCGTACACGCTCCAGATACCAAACAACGATATTGGGTACCACTTACCGCAGTCGTTACACCACTTAAAGTTAATGTTGGTGTTGTACTGCCAAGATAGATACCACCATTAGTAAGATTAGCCCATCCACCGGATGAACCATCATTATACTGCCATTGATAGTTTATTGCCGTACCGGTAGCTGTAGCATTAAAGTTTGTATTAAGCCCGGTACATATTACTACACTTGTCGGATTAGAAGTTATAACAGGCAGGCTTTGAACAGAAAGCATTGCCTGAGTTGTATTTAACGGCAAAGTACAAGTACTATTAATAATACACTTGTAATAATAACCATTCATAGTTACAGGTACACCTGTTAATGTTAATGTACCGGTTGTAGAACCGCTGTAAACACCACCGTCAACCAGGTTAACAAAACCACTACCATTGTTTTCCTGCCATTGATAGGTTACACCTGAACCTGATGCACTTGCACTAAATGTTGCAGTACTACCTGCACATAAGGTTACAGGACTAGGATTGTTAGTCACAACTGCATTTGCATTAACATTCAATGTAGCAGAAGATGAAACAACCGGAGACCCACAAGTTCCACTTACAGTACATTCGTATATATAACCATTCATAGAGCTGGTAGCTCCTATAATACCTAAATTACTTGTAGTAGTACCACTGTAAACACCTCCATCATATATATTATTAAATCCGGTGCCGGCATTTACACTCCATGAATAAGTTAATCCAACACCAGTAGCAGTAACTGCAAAACTGGTATTATTTGAATTACAAATTGTTGAAGAAGATGGATTAGATGTAATAACAACATTAGGATTAACTGTAATCGTTGCATTTGTTGTTGCTACAGGTGGCGTACATATACCTGATATTAAACAACGATAAGAATTTCCATTAAGGGCAGTTGTTGCACCTGTTATAGTTAACGTAGGCGTATTTACACCACTATAAACACCCGCATTGGTCAGGTTAACATAACCACCTGAAGTAGCGTTAGTAAGTTGCCATTGATAACTCACCCCAGGCCCGCTTCCGGAGGCTGAATAGGTTGCCGTACCACCTGTACAAACTGTTACATTTGTCGGGTTTGAAATTAAGACAGGAGAAGATATAGTACCTAAGGTAGCAGTTGTCGTATTTATTGGTCCACCACATGTACCATTCACTATACAACGATAAGTGTAACCAACCATTGAATTAGATACATTATATACTGACATTTGATTACTTGTAGCACCGGCATAGTTACCGCCATTGGTGATATTAGCAAAACCTGCACCGGTATTTTCCTGCCATTGATAAGTGATACCAACTCCTGTAGCAGATGTCAGAAACACTGCAGTACTCCCAACACAAACATTTTGATTGGTTGGATTTGAGGTCAATGTCGTAGATGAATTTACAGTTAAAATAGCGTTAGCACTTGTAACAGGAGCGCCACAACCACCAGACACTATACAGCGATAAACATTAGTAGAGTATGATAATGGTACATTGGTTAAAGCAAGGAATGCTGTAGTAGAACCAGAATATACCCCACCATCAGTCAAATTGATCCATCCACCACTAGTACCATTTGTATATTGCCACTGATAAGTATAAGGTGCGGTACCAGATACAGCGACATTAAATCCTGTATTATTATTTTGGCAAATTGTAGATGCCGTAGGATTTGTAGTAATTGTTAGATTAGAATTAACAGTAAGTAAAGCCGATGCAGAGCCAACTGAACAAACACCTGTTACCAAACAACGATATGAGTTACTATTTAAAGATAAACTAGCATTTGTAATACTTAAAGTTGTGGTTGTACTTCCACTGTATGTAGCATTATCAGTAAGATTGATCCAACCACCAGTACCACTATTAGTATATTGCCATTGGTAGGTTAACCCACCCCCACTTGTGGTAATACTAAAGCTTGTATTACCACCAACACAAATTGTTGCTGGTGATGGATTGGAGGTTATTGATGGCAATGGATTTAATGCCAAAGTTGCAGTATTTGATATTGCGACAGTTGACCCTATTGCAACACAACGATATTGAGTACCACCTAGCCCGGCAGGAACAGATATATTTAATGAATTGGTGTTAACACCTAAATATGGGTAAGTATTTGTCAATGATGTCCATGTAGCTCCATTAAACAACTGCCATTGATATCCTATAACAGCTGACGGATCCGTAGCAGTCATGTTAATGCTGATCCCAACATTTGGACATGAGGTTGGTGAGCTTGGCGGCTGCACAGTGATTGTTGTTTGCGCAAATGCTTTAGCATTACACATTACAAACAATAAGGATAAAAAAGCTAGATTTTTAAAAAAATTGTAAAATTTATTCATACGCATCAATTTGACGTGTTTTAAAATACCCATTAAGAGTGCAATATATACTATTACTGGGCTAAAATTAAGTAATCTAAAGCAAAAACAAAATAAGTAATATTATTTTCATTCTTAAAATGCACGAAAAGCCTCATTCTAGGCTTTATCAAAGTATTATATACTCGATAGCTCAATGCATTATTTCAAGCTTTAAGGTCCGCTTGTTTGTCTCAGATATGATATTGATCAAATAAAAACCATTTGAGAATTGATTTACAGGCAATATGTACTCATTTCTACCGCCACTAAGCATTATTTTTTCTTTATATAACAAAGCGCCAGTCAGGTCTGTAATACTTAATATACCCTTCCCTTCATCTACAACACTTATCCAAACTTTCAAAAATGTAGATGCCGGATTAGGATAAACCCCAGCATCAACTGTTATATTTTGTTTTTTATTTATATTTAAATAATATGACAACTCGCTGCTATTTAGTATTGTACTATCATCATTTCTGTATAATAGCACTATTGCCTTAACCTTATTTATATCCCACTTGCTATCCAGTTTAGCCCCTAGTGAATAATGATAAGTGGTATTATGCACTAACGTTACAGGCAATGCTCCAGCAGCACCTCCCGGCGATGGAACAACCTTTCTGGCTACAAAATTGTAATACATATCTTTTGCCAATACTGTATCTGGCTTCAACTCAAAGCCTCCCATAGCCCCCATTGTGCCTCCTGCAAATGCATTTACTTGCTGAAATGCCCTGTCATTGCTCCCTACATTATCTTCAGTCAATACCAATATTAACCTGTTATCTCCGGTTAAATCTATAGCTGGCTTAAGTTCAATATTTACAGTTAATGAATCACCATCCATACTACCATTTAGATTCAGATCAGCAAAACCAAAATCGTCCTTCCTTTGTCTTATAACGCTAAAAAAGCTGTCGATTATTATTTTCCTCCTGTCAACAAGAATATAAGGTATATAGTCCCAATGTAAATAATAGAGATATTCATCATAATCATAAACCGCCATTGTATCATGGTCGTGTATGGTAATAAGTGCTGCATTTATATCTGTTGTAGGTTCCTTGTTCATATACACCCAACACTTAGGGCTATAACCGTTCCAGGTGCCTTCGCCATCTTCAATAGCCAATAATTTACTAGGTTTAAAATACGCTCCTTGTAGTTTTGTTTTAGCACTGTCATTGTAATGTATTGTATCTCCAATCAGTTCTGCCCACATCCTAATATTGGTTATTCCAGTTGATGTTATAGTATCTGGTACATTATGTATAAAGCTATAAGAACTATACTTCGGTATATTCACCCCAACTACTGAATCTGTGTATACAATACCAGATGGCATTTGCTGGTATTTCACATAAAAAGCGTGTATTGTATCCAATCCCGCATTAAAAACTGTTCCAGAATGAGTATAGGTATTATTTAATACAACATAACGCTGTAGTGAATCAGTTGGAGTAACGGCTAACATTGCAATATCTTTATGTGCTGGCACAAACACTTCTACATTGTCTACAGCCCACCCCATCATAAACCCACCACCATCATCACGATAACGGAATCCTATCCAGATGTTTGGAGTATGATCATACGCTGACAGATCTATATAATAAGTTGAAAATGATCCGAGGCTTAGATTTGCAGGTACATTTTGAATTACTGTCCAAGTCACCCCACTATCAGTCGATATCTCAACCGTAGCCTTTTCTGTATCGCTACCTAAAACATATTTCTCAAAATAAGAATCATATTTCAACCAGGCTCCACTAACAGATGCCATATGAATAGCTGGAGTATAGGTTAGCACATTACTGTCATTTTGCGGAAATGCACGTATATCCGCCTTACAATCACAGATCGCAGCTATTTTATTAAGGTTTGCCTCATCGGCCATATACCCACTCATGCATGGCACCAATTGCGACGATATCCCGCTCTGCCAGGGGACAGCCCCGCTAAATGACCTTCCCCATCCGGTTATACTATAACTTGGCAACTCATCAAATGGCTCAAAAAAAACAACAGTTTGAGCTTTCACATAACAGCATACAAAAAAGAATAAGATAAAAATAGTAACAACTTTTTTCATGCTTTTCCGTTTGAGGGTCAATTTAAAGTTACAACTCCTGAGAATATAAGACAGTCCAACCCACAGAATTGTTAGTATGACCTAAAATTGTTGTTAAGTCGAAATTCTTTACTTTTAAAAAACAACAACCTACTTTGTTTAAAACAAACACTTTAGTAATTCTCTCTCCTGGGTTCCCGGCAAGTGATGCCGACTCTGCTTTTTTACCTGCCCAACAAACTTTCGTGAGGACGTTACAAAAAAACTATGCAAACCTTAAGATTATCATTATCTCATTCCACTACCCACTTCATGAAAAAAAATACACCCTCAATGGGGTAGTAGTATATAGTTTGAACGCAAAAGGAAAAAAAGGATTAAAAAGATTACTGCTCTGGAAAAAAATATGGAACATTTTGAAAAACCTGAAAAAAGAAAATGAGATTATTGGAATACTTAGCTTCTGGGCTAACGAACTTTCTTTTATAGGCAAAAACTTTGCAAGACGAAACAAAATAAAACAATTGATTTGGATCTCAGGCCAGGATGCAAAAAAAGGCAACAAATTCATCTCTTTAATAAATCCTTATCCAGATGAACTCGTTGCACTATCTGATTTTCTGGCAAAGGAATTTCATTCAAATTATCACATAATGCCCACCCATGTTATTCCTAACGGAATTGACAAAACATTGTTCAAAAATGAAAGCTTTACAAGAACTATTGATATCCTGGGGGTTGGATCTCTTATACCATTAAAACAATACGAGCTTTTTATCAAAGCTGTCATTTCAATAAAAACTAAAATACCAAACCTCAAATGTATTATCTACGGCAATGGACCAGAGAAAGAGAACTTGATCAGTTTAACCAAAATATCAAGTTTGGAAAACACTATCTCATTTCCCGGAGTTATTGATCATCCACTGGTTCTTGAAAAAATGAAAATGGCAAAAATACTATTACACCCGTCAGCTTACGAAGGCTTTAGTGGCGCATGTATTGAGGCTGTTTATGCCGGTGCACATGTTGTCAGTTTTACAAAACCAATGGATCTTGACATACCTCATTGGCATATTGTCAAAACAATAGAAGAAATGAATGCCAAGGTTCTAGCTTTATTATCAGACCCGACAACCGAATATACTCCAGTTGAAGTATATACAATGGATGAAAGCGCAAAAGCTATGATGCAATTATTCGGTCTTTAGTATACTACATACATCATATATACTTACCGCAATATTTTCAAACCTTAGTTGACTGTTAAAATATTCAACAACCTTTTCTGAGAGCATTTTCTTGTCAACATTTTGTAATAATGCCAATACCTTAACCAAATCTTTCACATCCCCGATTTTATATAAAAACCCATACTGTCCATTGGCTGTTATTTTTTTGAATGAAGGGATATCTGTCACAACCGGGATACACCCACACGCCATTGCCTCAAGCAAGGCATATCCAGTGCTTTCTTTGTGGCTTCCTGAAATATAATAGTCGCTAGCACTGTACCATGTCACAAGATCTTCATGAGCAACCCTACCTACTAATGTTACATATTTTGCCAGTAAAATATGATTAGCAACTTTAGATACAACTTCTTCTAGTAAGTCATTGGTCTGAAATATCATATATAGCCTTGCTGTTAACTCTACCTCTATGTGTTTTGCAAAAGCCGACAGCACAGTTAATGGATCTTTTTCATTATTCAGACGAGCTACCCACAAAAAATTATTTTCACCAGTCAAACCCAAAGCTTTTTTGCTTATCTCTTTGTTTTGTTGTTTCAGATAGGTTGATGCTTCCAATACTTCAAAACATTTTTTTTCATCTCTGATTATACCAGCTTTCACCCAATTTTCAGCATTACCAAGTGCTGTAAACAAATAGGCATCCACATACCTGTCCATTATTTTTTGAAAAAAACGCCTAATACCTGTAAAAGGTAATTCAACATGATGTTGTACCAACACTTTACAACTACGTGGCAAAATAAGCTTGGTTATCAACAACTGGATGGGAAAACACAACCCTTGTATCAGTACAAAATCAGGTTTTTCATCCTTTATGTATTTCAACGTATTAAAAGAAATATAAAAAAACTTATTCCTTCCCTTATAAAAACGATATAAAACCTCGTTATTCGTATATGTCCCAATGTAATTAATATGCTTCACAGACCTTACAACTAGCCACTTATTCAAATAGTATAGGTATTCATTACTTTCTTTGTACCTGTTGATGACAGTTTCGGGCTCGGTCATCGCTTCGTTATAATGAAAGGATATATCTATCAATTTATGCACTCATTAAAATTAATATCTTTAAGTGTAAATAGGTAACTATTCAAATTCCTGATTACTTAATTTTATAAATAAGCATTCGTTTTATATCTAAATCAAATAAACTTCATTCAAAAGCTTCTTTACTAGATACACTCTATATCAAAGTTTCAATACGCAATAACCTATGCTGCTTCGCAACCTCATCTCAGTCACCGACAACATATCAATTGATGTCCTTCTTGAAGGTGGCAAGATCACAAGTGTTACAAAAAGCGGATCACAACCAACTAATGCTTCTGCAGAATCAATCTCCTTTCATAATGCCATCATTTTCCCAGGGCTTATTAATTCACATGATCATTTAGATTTTAATTTATTTCCCAGGCTAGGCAATCATGTTTACTCCAACTATATGGAATGGGGAAAAGATATACATACAACCAACAAAACGGTGATTAATAAGGTTTTAAAGACCCCTAAAGCGTTAAGAACCCAGTGGGGTATCTACAAAAATCTATTAAATGGCATCACTACTGTTGTTAACCACGGTGAATACTTGAACACAGATACAGATCTTATAAATGTTATACAAAATACTCAAACACTACATTCAGTCGGGTTTGAAAAAAACTGGAAACTTAAGCTAAATAACCCTTTTTCTAAAATCAAACTAGTTAACATACACGTAGGGGAAGGCATCGATAATATTTCTCATAAGGAAATAAATCAATTGTTAAAATGGAATATTTTAAAAAGAAAACTTATTGGAATCCACGGCGTAGCTATGGACGCAAAACAAGCCGATTCCTTTAATGCGCTGATCTGGTGCCCCGACAGTAATATGTTTTTATTAAACAAAACTGCAGACATTGAACAACTAAAAAATCATACAAAAATTCTGTTCGGTACAGACTCCACATTATCAGCAAGATGGAACATATTTGATCATTTACAACTTGCAAGAAGCTTGCATATGGCATCCAATTCGGAAATATTCAATATGCTAACAATTAATGCTGCAGACATTTTCGATTTACATAATACCGGGTCAATAAAACAAGGATACGTTGCAGACCTCGTTATTGCAAAAAATAAGAACAACTTACAAGCGATGGATGCATTCTTCAACATCCAACCAGAAGACATCCTAATAGTTATCCGCAATGGTGATGTTAAATTGTTTGATGAAGCGTTATTTCAAAAGCTTTCTAATTCAGGTCTTAAAATGGTTGGGTTTGCAAAAGTATCTTTAGGAGTGCAGTCTAAATATCTAAAAGGCAACATAACTGCTTTGATTACTGAAATAAGGAACCATTATCCCGAAGCCAATATTCCAATAACAATTTAACAAAACCAAACAATGATTACTTACCTGTCTTCTGGTCAATTATTGGTATATTTATAGTACCAAATGCAGTCCCTGTTTCATACATATAAACGTTATCGCACTTTGCAGACAGACATTATATCTGCGCTGCCAATAGTAATATTAATGCCGCATAGCGCATGTAATTGTCGATGTGTCATGTGTGATATATGGAAGGATAATAAAAACCTGAAACAATTAACTGAAGAAGATATTTCCGGGCTTATCTATTCTCTTAAAAAATTTGGCACAAAACAAGTGCTGATGTCCGGTGGAGAAGCACTGCTAAATCAAAATTTCTTCAGGCTTTGTGAGATAATCAAAAAAGAAAATATTTCAATATCACTTCTTTCAACGGGCCTTACACTTCATAAAAACATAGAAAATATATTACGCTATATTAGTGATGTTATCATTTCACTCGATGGAGATGAAAACACACACAATACAATAAGGAATATCCCTGATGCTTTCTCAAAATTAAGAGAAGGTATTAAGCAACTTAAAACTGAATCTCCTTATTTCAGAATAACAGGACGCACTGTAATACACCGGCTTAATTTTAAAGTATGGCCTGAAATAATTGGTACAGCAAAAGAGCTAAAATTAGATCAAATTAGTTTTTTACCTGCAGATGTTAGTAGCACGGCTTTTAATCGCGAAACCCCTTGGGATGTTTCACGCCAGCAAGATGTAATGCTGTCAAAAGACGAATTACCGGAATTGAAAAACATATTGGATGACATCTTGAAAAATCACACAACTGAATTCGAGACGCACTTTATTGCTGAGTCGCCTGAAAAACTATCAAAAATACATAGCTACTATACTGCATTATATGGACTAAACCCTTTCCCTTACAAAAAATGCAATGCGCCTTGGGTATCTGCAGTAATAGAAGCTGATGGCACTGTACGTCCATGTTTTTTCCATCCTGCGTATGGCAATATAAAAGAAAATATGCTCAACAATATTATTAATAGTAATGAAGCTTTAGAATTCAGAAAAAAACTGGATATAGACACAAACCCTACCTGCATAAAATGTGTTTGCTATTTAAATCTACCTCCCCGTATGAACCCCGCTGAAATATAAAAACTATGAATAGCATATTATTCTCTCACTCATATTTCATGCGTTTCGACTCCAAGCAATGGGAGCAGGGACAACCATATGCTCCTTTAGGCACTATGTATGCCGCTGCATATATGAGAGATCATGGTTACGATGTTGCAATATTCGATACCATGTTCACCAAACATCCCAATGAGGTCATACCATATCTTGAAAAATACACCCCTTCTTTCTTTGTCATTTATGATGACGGATTTAATTATCTCACAAAAATGTGTCTCACAAATATGCGTGAGGCAGCATTTCGAATGGCCAAATTAGCAAAAGAAAAAGGAGCCACAGTAATTGTCTCCAGTTCAGACTCCACCGATCGCTTTGATGAATACCTTGCAGAAGGTGCCGATTTCATATTGCTTGGTGAGGCTGAAATGACTTTGTTAGTATTGACAGATGCTATAAAAAACGGGGATGATGATTTTTCGACAATTCAAGGTCTGGCTTACAAAAAAGATGGTGCTATAATAAAAACACTTCGCCGTTCCGTAATAAAAGAACTGGATAACCTTCCTTTACCAGCCTGGGATCTTGTAGACATTAACCCTTATAGAAAAATGTGGGTGAATCATAACGGATATTTTTCAATGAATGTTGGTACTACACGTGGTTGTCCTTTCAAATGCAATTGGTGCGCAAAACCCATCTATGGCAATCGCTACAATTCACGCTCACCTGAGAATGTTGTCAATGAACTATTGATGCTGAAAGAAAAATACAATTTTGATCACATTTGGTTCTGTGACGATATTTTTGGATTAAAGCCAGGTTGGGTAAATCATTTCGCAGATCTAGTGAATACAGCTGGGCTCAAACTTAAATTCAAAATACAATCAAGAGCAGACCTACTCTTACAGGAGAACAATATTAAGGCTCTTGCTCGCGCAGGATGTGACAATGTATGGATGGGGGCAGAAAGCGGCTCTCAAAAAATACTCGATGCCATGGATAAAGGCATTAAGGTCGAACAGATATCCGAAGCAACACATTTACTCAAAGCCAACAATATTAAACCCTCTTTTTTCATACAGTTCGGATATCTTGGAGAAACAAAAGAAGATATTGCCCTAACAATAAAAATGATCAACAGGCTTTTACCACATAGCATAGGCGTGTCCGTTTCATATCCATTACCAGGAACTGTTTTTTATGATAAGGTCAAATCTGAATTGAAAAACAAAACCAACTGGACAGATTCAGACGAATTAATGCTCATGTTTAAGAATACGTACCCACCAGCCTTTTACAAAAGGCTGCATAGGTACGTTCAAAAAAACCACCACTTGCATACTGCCTGGCATAATACAATGCAACTATTTAAAAAACCTTTAAGTATCCGCTTAGCAAATCTCAGAAAAACAGTATCAATTGCATACTATTTACCTGCTGTTTGGATCGACAAACTAAAACTAAGTACCTATCAAAGATCTTAAGTTTGGCAATGAACAAAAATCATCAACAATTAGCAAGTGAGCAACAGGCTGAAATAGCTTTCAGCAGACAGTCACCTGTTTTTGATATTATTTATTCACACAATAAGATCATACAATACAAACGTGAACGTGTCAGAACGCACGTCAACAAATATCTAAACCCCAATAGCAACATTCTGGAATTGAATTCAGGTACAGGTGAAGATGCCATCTATTTTGCACAACAAGGTCATCATGTGCATGCTACCGACATTTCTGTAGGTATGCAGAATGAGCTATCCATCAAAGTCAAAAAAAACGAACTGGAAAATAATATCAGCACAGAATTATGTTCTTTTACCGAATTAACCAATCTAAAATATAAAGGCCCTTACCATCTTGTCTTTTCAAATTTTGCTGGCCTTAATTGCACAAATAGATTATCAGATGTACTCAAAGACGCCGAAAAACTACTTGTCCCTGGTGGAATAATAACAATAGTACTCCTCCCTCCTTTTTGCCTTTGGGAAACATTACAAGCACTCCGTGGTCAGTTCAAGCTTGCATTCAGAAGGTTCAATAGTAAAAATGGCGTAAAGGCGCATATTGAAGGTGTCTATTTCACTTGCTGGTATTACAAACCATCATTCATAATAAATGAGGCAAAAGACAAGTTTGATATTTTAGACGTTGAAGGTTTATGCACTATTGTTCCACCTTCTTATTTCGAGCATTTTGCAGATAAGCACCCTCGAGCATTTAAATTTTTAGCCAAACTTGAAAACAGGCTTAAAAACAAATGGCCTTGGAAGAACGTTGGCGATTACTATATTATTACGCTCAGAAAAAAATAACTATTTCGCTTCATGCATAAGTTTATTCAATAAGCTTAATGTTCTCTTCTGATGATTCCTTGGGTGATTTTTTGAAACATTCAAGGTCGTTTTAAATGCAAGATCATAATCCTCAGGCGGGTATTTTTTATGTTCCCATTTATTACGCCATCTCTTATCCGTAATTTTCATCAACCAGTTATTGACACTGTTGGGAGAAAAAATATTAAGCAGAAACTCAAATAGGTTTTTTATCAAACTTTGGCTGTCACCAATCGACTTAGATGTACTAAATCGTCTAAATCCGTTTGGAAAATAATCATCTACCCAGCTATTGGCCTTTAATAAAGCTTTGTATGTCATAGTGCCATATACTGGTATCATACTCGCTAGTTCTACGGCTGTGAAAATATTTTTCTCATCTATTTGCAAAGCCATTTCATCAATAAAATAGTTCATGCAAAAACAATGTTGTTTACCTATAATAAAGGTTAGCTTCTTAAAAACATGCAAAACCGTTCTTGTTATCCACAATCTATTGCCCTTGGTAACCACAAAAAAATCATAATCACTTTCCTTTTCTGAATAACCCTTAGATAATGATCCGGATATCCCCACAAATCTTACAAACGGAAAGAAATTAATTATTCTGGCACACATCCTTGCTCCTTTTTCCTTTTCAATCGCCATTGCATTACCATCAAGACGCCTCTCTACATCTTTCACAATTTCCTTAGAAATAGAATAAAACCCTTTGAACTCAAATACCTCACCCCTATTTCTTAAGTCATGTATAATTTCATACAATTCCTCCAGCTGGCATGGAATTTTGCAATTCCCATATATCTCCTCAATAGTAATAGGATAATGAAACACGGAATAGTACCTAAGCACATTCAATATACAGTTATCAAAATCTATGAGGGTTGTTATACTCATAATGTTATTTCATTAGGATCTGCAATTTTCTCTTTACCAACCTCAAACTCAGGGAAAATTGGCGAAAATACCAGCATCCATACAAGATACTCAGCAAAATTAGTAATATAACTACCTGTGAACTGATATATGAATACAAAAATAAACAACCATAATCTATATGGGTTTCTATATACTTTAGAAGTAAAAAAAAGCACCCACTCTATTACAAACCTCAGTATCAATCCTATATATCCAAAAAAAAGCAAGGTTTCTGCACTTGCGTTTGGTATCCTTACTACATTTGGCAGGTTTTTATAGTCATAAAAATTGACCACAAAATTTCTCGCAAAAACATCTAACTGCCCAATTCCAATCCCCCACCAATAACTTTTTTGTGAAATAATATTATGTGCAAGTATAAAAGCTTCGTAAGTTCTTCCCCTGGCTGAAGTGTCGTCTTTAAATAAAATATTGTCAAGTCTCACATACAGTGGGTTTTGTGGAAAAGCAAAATAGATCAGTACTGCCAGGATCGGCAATCCTATTGTCATCATCCAAAATACTTTTCTCCTTTTTTTTGAATTAAATATTCTTTTGAAATACAACAACAATATAACAATACCACTTATTGCAAGACAACTAATAACTCCAAATGAAAAAGAAAGTACTAAAGGAATGGTTATAAAAACTAGTGTAAGTAAGAAATTACGCGACTTAAAAAACAACATTCTCCCCAAAAAATAGATTACTACCGGCGCTAAAAGAAAGCTATAATGTGCCGGCTCCGGCATGAACATTTTTAACCGCCACAAACCAGTTAATTCGGGAGATATGGGCACATTGTACCAAACAATTGATTTCAAACCTGGTACAAAAAAAAGTATCAATGATATAAGGGTAAAAAAGAAGTTCATGATAGCAATATCACAAAATATCGGATCAAGCCTAACCTTCGGATTTGAAATAAAATAATAAACCGCTGTTAAAAATGTGATAACACTTATCAATACAATAAAGGAAACTGCATAATTAGATAGCTTTACACCAATAATAAGATGGATAATAGCGTATAATACGAAAGGCAAAAACATTATCAATACTGTGTCTAATCTCTTCTGCTTGTACAAAAGATATACCCAAACAGGTGTTAGTAACAAGCTATAGGTTAAACCGTCAGGCAGTAAAAAGCTGTTAAAAAAGAAAATGAATAAGCTTACAAGCCAAACCCAGGAGTGCTTGATCTGCACTGTCTGAGCTACCATATTATTTCCTGACAAAATACTGTTCATACTCCTGTCTTTTGATCTGTTTATGTAGCATTTCTCAATAGGTTTATCAAAGTCGAGAAACCAAATGATAACAGTACTGACCCTGCTATAATTATGTACAATAATCTCATATCATGTCCTGCGGGTTTATCTGCAGATAGAAAATCAGAATATACTTCAACCCCCGGCTGAATATCTCTTTTTCTGTCCTCCCCTATTATTTTATCCTCTAATTGATCTTTATAACTAAATAAAGCAGCAATATTTGCAAACCCACTACTGCTATCTTTCCCTATTCTTTGCCTTAACAATGATGCATTATATGAAATAATAACTGAGTCAATGTTTGATAGATCTTTTTGAATATATATTATTTTTTGAGCGATCTGTTTTTTATCCTCATCATTACGTCTCATTATAAATGGCGAACTGTTTAAAAACTTCAACAACCCAACCTGCAATGGCTTAAACACCTCTTTATTAGTTACAGTCACATTAATATATATTGGCACATTCTTGGTACGGTCATTTTTCAATACGCCCCCTTCCCTGTTTTTTGCCTCAATTTTAATTATTTGCTTTGCCTCTTCTTCAGACATATTTAAGGCTCTCGAAACAGCACTATAGGATCGTCCATTTATCAGGTCGTTCAACCCATGTACCATATCTCCGTAGGTCTCCACATCCAAACTTGTAACATAAAAAGCTATGGTAGACTTATAATATGGCTTTTGCATATACCAATAATATCCTTCTACCATCAACGACATAGCAAAGACCAAAAAAGTCAAAACAAAATATCGTTTTGCCGACTTCAATATGTATATGATCACATATTTAATGAATAAAATAAAGTCGTACAAAAAACCTTTTACATCTTTAACGTCAATCATCCTGTAGTTGTCCATTTCCCTTTACCTACCTGTTTTTCCCATCAGGAAGGTTTGGTAATTTAACTAATCCTTTAATTAATTACAAACCCGACAAATATTACCAGTCCGTTTTAAAACAAAATATTTGTCACAAATACAATTTACAATTACAGCATATAGGCTTTAGGAGGGAACTCAATTAATAGGTACAATCAACATTATAGACAGATAATTATCTGTTTTCCGTTGGGGGGTTTGCTAATGAATTGAAAAATAATTTTTTAATTCACCCTTTCAGGGGGATAAACCCATATGGGCTTTAAAACAAATAAAGTTCTTTGTCAACCTTCCAACTTATCAACTATTCTATTATCTTACCATGAAATATTTATAAATGAAGGATACACAAAAGAGTTCCTCCTACACCTCAGCATTTATTGCTATTGTATTCACTTTTTTCTTTTGGGGTTTTGTCGCTGCATCAAATGGCATTCTTATACCTACATTAAAAAAATATTTTGCCTTATCTATATCCCAATCACAATTGGTTGATACTGCTTTTTATATTGCTTATTTTGTTGGCTCTGTTATATATGTCATTCTCTCCAGCACATTTGGCGACCCCATCAATAAAATAGGTTACAAAAAAGGACTGATTATCGGCTTATTCATTTCTGCAGCTGGTGCCTTTATGTTCATCCCTGCTGTCAATACTGCTTCTTATATACTATTTCTTTCGGGGCTTTTTACCATTGGCCTCGGTTTTGCACTTTTACAAATAGTTGCTAACCCTTTTGTTATCAATCTTGGAGATCCTAGCAAAGGCTCTCATCGTCTCAATCTGGCTGGCGGCATCAATTCTCTCGGCACTACTATTGGCCCTGTAATTCTGGGTTATGTTTTAAGTAAATCAGTCGAGTCTTCAGCGCAAACAACTGATGTGCATGCTTTAAAAACACTCTATGCCGCATTGGGTGTGGTACTACTCATTCTTGCCGCAGTAATATTCGTTGCTAAAATACCTGCAATTAAAACTGATATATCAAGCACTTCTGATATTGGCGATTTACATGCCATAAAAAGAAAAAGCGTATTTGATTACCCACAACTCACACTGGGTATGCTGGCAATATTTATTTATGTAGGTACAGAAGTTACTATTCAGAGCATCATGGGTGTTTGGCTGGAAGACAACCAGATAAAAGAAATTGGCCGTTCAGTCATTACAAACCATTCCGAAACCGCTAAGTTCATATCTCTTTATTGGGGTAGCCTGATGATCGGCAGAATGAGTGGCGCTATGGGAAGTTTTGATCTGAAAAAGACAAAATACATTGCGTTATCCATAATTATTCCATTCCTGGTTTTCGGCATTATTATTCTTGCCAATTCAATTAAAGATATGATGCCGCAAATTGCAAATGGCAGTTTCGATTTCAATTCCTTTTACAACATCTTCACCGGCTATATTTCCGAATTCCGTATCTACACTATTTGGATCATCTTTTTCATACTCATAAAATTCCTTGGGCAGGAAAAACCATCAAGGACTTTAGTGCTTTTTGGCCTCGCAGCTATGGCATTTATGCTACTCGGCCTTTTCTCAACAGGCAGCATCGCATTATTCTCCTTCATCAGCGGTGGCCTTTTCTGCAGTGTTATGTGGCCTTGTATTTTCAACCTCGCTATAGCAGGTCTTGGCAAACACACCAATCGAGGCTCCTCATTGCTTATTATGATGATACTTGGAGGTGCTTTGATACCTATCTTACAAGGCAAACTGGCTGAAAGTATTGGCATCCATATGTCTTATTGGATTCCTTTTGTTGGCTTCGCTTATCTGGCTTGGTATGGTTTCAAAGCCAGACGCATTTTACAAAAACAAGGCATAGACTATGACGCAAGCATTGGCGCTGGGCATTGATATCGGCGGCACTAACACCATTTTCGGAATTGTAAATAAACAAGGTCAGATTCTTGCTCAGGGTAGCATATCCACAACAGCATACCCTGTTATTGAAGACTATATCGAAGCATTGATTTCTGGCATAAACAAACTCACAAAAAATATTCCAAAAGGATCAATTATTGGCATAGGTATTGGTGCTCCAAATGGAAACTTTTATACAGGTGAGATCACCTTTGCACCTAACCTTCCCTGGAAGGGGATAATACCCCTTGCTAAACTTATAGGCGATGCGCTTCAGGTTAAAGCCACTCTTACAAACGATGCCAATGCTGCTGCTATTGGCGAAATGACCTATGGCGCAGCCAAAGGCATGAAAGACTTTATCATGGTCACACTTGGCACAGGGCTTGGCAGCGGATTTGTGGCTAATGGTCAGCTCATTTACGGTCATGATGGCCTTGCCGGAGAACTTGGTCATGTCATAGTTGAACCCCGCGGCAGGAAATGTGGCTGTGGCAGACATGGTTGTCTCGAGCGTTATGCCTCAGCTACGGGTATCGTCATTACTGCCGAAGAGTGGCTATTGTCCCACAATGATGAGACCCCACTTAGAAAACACGCAAGCAAGATAACTGCCAGAAACATTCATGAAGCTGCCCTCAAGGGTGACTCGTTTGCACTTGAGATATTTGAATATACTGGTAAGATTCTGGGCTTTGCCTTGGCCAATGCCGTTGCAATTACCTCTCCAGAAGCTGTAATATTGTTTGGCGGCCTTGCACAATCGGGCGAGATATTATTTAAACCTGTTCGCTACCATATGGAAGACAATATGCTGAATATATACAAAAATAAGGTGAAACTCTTAGCATCAGCACTTCCTGATGCTGATGCCGCCATATTGGGTGCCAGTGCACTTGCATGGCAAGCCTAACTATTTATTGTTATTAATATTTATACTTTAAACTAAATTTGCGCTAACACTTTACCTCATGCATTCTCGTTTACTCTTTTATAGTTTTTTAGTTTCAGGAGTCCTTTTTTCAACCGATGGTATTGCGCAAAAAAAGCTCGACCGCAAAGCTGTAAAACAACTGAAAACAGATATCAGCTACCTTGCTTCTGATGCGCTGGAAGGCCGCCGCACAGGAACCGCGGGTGAACGCAAAGCAGCTGACTATATCGAGAAACGCTACAAAGAAATAGGGATTGCACCTTACAGATCACAATACAAACTACCCTTCCATTTTGTATATGGCAAAGAGATCTCGCCCAACACCCAGATTCGCCTTGCCAATACACCTATTCATTTTCCTGAAGACGGCTTCCCTCTGCCTTTTAGCGGCAATAAAAAAATACACAGCGAAGTAATACCTGAAGTAATGGAAGCCGGTAACATTTGGATGGTACCCCTTTACAACGATAAAGACGAAGCAGAGAACCCACATTTTGAGGCAGAGAAAACCATGTACAACAAAGCCAAAGATGCCATGACAAATGGTGCCACAGGCATATTGTTCTATGACAGCTATGGCTCCAAATATGCGCCTGATTTTAATGGTCAATCATTAAACGAGACCATCAATTTCCCTGTTGCTTTTCTTACATTCAATGGCTACCAAAAATATGTCCATAATCAAAACAACACTATCTCATTAGATCTTGATATCAATATCAAAAAATCAGAACGTACAGGCACCAACCTTGCTGCATATATTGATAACCACGCACCATATACCGTAATCCTTGGTGCTCACTACGACCATCTTGGTTATGGAGAAGATGGCAACAGCCTCTATGCAGGTAAAGACAAACAGATACACAACGGTGCAGATGATAATGCAAGTGGTACTGCAGCTTTATTAGAAGTATCACAATGGATAAAAAAACACAAACTGCATAAATACAATTACCTTTTTGTCAATTTCTCAGGCGAGGAACTCGGTCTTTTCGGTTCCAAAGCTTTTGTAAAAGATGAGCATGTAGATAGTGCCCAAGTTGCCTATATGATCAATATGGACATGGTAGGCCGCCTCAATGATAGCACCCATGTATTAGAGATAGGTGGTGTTGGCACATCTCCGGCATGGAGCGAGATCTTTGCAAAACAAGATAAGAACTTCAAACTCATTTTCGATAGCTCTGGCGTTGGGCCTTCAGACCATACCAGTTTCTATCATGCAGGTATACCTGTATTGTTTTTCTTCACGGGCACTCACAAAGACTATCACAAACCAAGCGACGATGCCGATAAGATCAACTATCCTGGAGAAGTGAAGGTGCTCCACTATGTGTACCATATAGTTGATGAAATGGAGAACAAGCCCAAACCAAAATACCTCGTCACCAAACAAACCTCTGTTGGCAAGGTTAATTTCAAGGTCACACTTGGCATTATGCCCGACTATACATTCCAGGATGGCGGGGTGCGTGTAGATGGCGTGAGTGAGAACAAACCGGCAAAAAGAGCAGGCATTCAGGAAGGCGATATCATCATACAACTGGGTACCTACAAAGTACAGGGGATGCAAAGCTATATGGAAGCCCTCGCCCATTTCAATAAAGGCGACAAGACCTTCGTCACCGTCCTCCGCGACAAACAAAAAATGGAAATTCCATTAGAGTTTGATAAATAACATCAAGGCTGTCATTTCGAACACAGTGCGCGATAGCAAACGAAGAGAGAAATCCCCTGAAAATTTGCAATCTGCTTAATAGCGATTTGCATGCAAAAACTCAACGACTCTCTACCGAATTATCCAGCGTCTGGTGCCTGTACAATTTCGCATACCTGCCATTCAACTCCATCAGGCTATCATGGTCACCGAACTCTGCTATCGATCCATTGTCTAGTACAATGATCTTATCAAAGGTCCAACTGGTGAAGATGCGGTGCGTAATAACGATCACCGTTTTATCTTTTAGTTGAGGCTGCAGATTGCCCAGAATGTTCTTCTCTGTTTGTGTATCAACCGCACTCAGGCAATCATCCAGAATCAGTAGGTTGGCATTCTTTAAGATTGCCCTTGCCAATACCATCCTTTGTTTCTGACCGCCCGATAGCATCACCCCACGCTCACCGATCATCGTTTCAAAACCCTTAGGGAAACCATCAATATCCTTTTCAAGATCAGCCAGTCTTGCAGCAGCGCGCACTTCTTCATCCGTAGCATTATCCTTACCAAAGCGGATATTGTTGTAGATCGTATCAGAGAACAAATAGGCCTCTTGCGGCGCATAACCCACCTGCCTGCGCAGGTCTTGCAAGTTAAAACGCTTCACATCAACCCCATCCAATAGCACCTGCCCTTCGCTCGTATCATACATACGGAGCAGTAAATGCGCCAGGGTCGATTTACCCGAACCAGTTCTGCCAATTATTGTTACTTTCTCTCCCGGTTTTATATCCAGCGTAAAATCCTTAAGGGCCGTGATACCTGTATGCGGATACGTGAACCGCACCTTATCAAAAACCACCCCACCCTTTACTTCATGTGTCACTGCATGTACAGGGTTAGCAATATCAGGCTTGGTATCCAAAAACTCATCGATCCTTTTTTGCGAAGCCCCTGCACGCTGCACCATAGATGCCACCATACCAATAGCCGATATTGGGAACATCAGTTGCGTGATGTACAGCACAAACTCTGCAATATTGCCAGTGTTTATTTTACCATGTATGGCAAAATAGCCCCCGATCAATACCGTACTCAGCATACTCAGGCCTATGAACAGGTTCATGGCCGGGAAATAGATCGCCTCTGTTAGTGACAGGTTGATGGCACTATCCTTATACAATTCAGAATTGCGGTTAAAGAACTTGATCATATTCGCTTCCTGCACAAAAGACTTGATTACCCTGATACCTGAATACGATTCCTGCGCCGTTGTGGTAAGCGTGCTTAGCTGTGCCTGTATCTTACTGCTTTTCTGGTATATCAACTTATTTACATAGTAGATGGATATTGCCAATAAAGGCAGCGGTATAGATACATATAGTGTCAGCATTGGGTTCACACGAAGCATACCCCACATGCACATAATTGTCAGCACGATCACATTGGTCGCATACATGATACTCGGACCGGTATACATACGAACTCTGCCTACATCCTCAGCTATACGGTTCATCAGATCGCCGGTAAAATGTGTTTTGAAGAAACCTGTATGCAGGCTTTGGTAATGATTGTAGATCTCTTTTTTCTGTGCATATTCTATATGCCGCGACATTACTATAATTGTCTGCCGCATCAGGAACATGAATACACCTCTCAACAACGCCAAACCCAGTAGTGTTATTCCGCTATAAAATACGATATTGAAGATATCCGGCTTTCCTTTCTCTCCTTTTTGAATGCTTGCTATTTGCGTCTGTACCTCATTTATGGTATCACGTACTATTACCGGTGATAATACTGCAATATAACTGGAGATACTCACGAACAAAAGCCCCGAGATCAGGTACCATTTGTATTTAACAAAATACTTATTCAGCGACTGCAACTTAGACATATGTGACAAAGGTAGTGAAGGTGAAATTATTCGGATTTATAGGGTGATAGACAATATGTTTTTAAAATATTACATTTTTACTGAAAATTTTTATTCCCCATGTTTTAATTGACAATCATTTGATTGAATGATAAAAAGTATACAAAAAGTATACAAAAAGTATACAAAAAAGTTACAAAAAATATACACTCGTAGTTCAGGTATTGGCCACCTTT
>Ga0207082_1012_pt1 | contig 47044 bp, 43 predicted proteins | sample Alteio_BWMinHeat_56_FD_153588 | JGI IMG/M metagenome (GOLD analysis project Ga0207082, IMG submission 153588) | Enriched cells from forest soil in Barre Woods Harvard Forest LTER site, Petersham, Massachusetts, United States -... | ecosystem: Environmental > Terrestrial > Soil > Temperate forest >...
TTAACTTTGCAACAAGAAAGCGACTATCATGCTGCTCTACGCAAGGCGCTTTTAGCCGGTTATGAAGTATTAACATCTGATGGTAATAGTCTGAATGCTGTCAGTGCTGCCATTCAAATCTTGGAAAATTCGCCTCTTTTTAATGCTGGATATGGATCTGTTATCACACGTGCTGGCACAATCGAAATGGATGCAGCCATCATGGATGGACAAACATTGAAAGCAGGTTCAGTTGCTGGTGTTTCACGAATCCGAAACCCTATTGTGCTTGCACAGAAGGTATTAGAAGAGTCTGAACATGTGATGTTAATCGGTCAGCAAGCTGAGCTTTTTTCTCAAACAGTAGGTATTGAGCAAATTGATGCTAATCAACATATTACTACCCGTCAATTAGATAAATGGCATGACTTCCAGCGCAATAAATCCGGCTCAAGAAGCGAGTATGAAAAGCATGGGACAGTTGGTGCTGTTGCGCTGGATTCATCTGGTAATTTGGCTGCAGGCACATCTACGGGTGGCATGATGAATAAAATGCCTGGGCGTGTTGGAGATTCACCCATTATAGGGGCTGGCACCTATGCGGATAATAATACCTGTGCCGTTTCTGCTACTGGCCAAGGCGAATATTTTATGAGGCTTGTTATTGCCCACGACATCGCCTGTCAAATGAAGTATAAAGGCGTAATGTTGAAAGATGCTGCAAATTCTGCAATCCAACTACTTACACAACTAGGTGGTACTGGTGGTGTTATTGCATTAGATAAGCATGGTAATATAGCGATGCCCTTCAATACAGAAGGCATGTATCGTGGTTATATTTATGAAGGTAGAATCACAACCGAAATCTATTGAACATGTACTGCTTCTTAAGAAATCGCACACATCCAATTCTTTCATAAAATTCGTATTTTGTTCCATCCCGTGATGATTTTTGTTCAGCATTTCCCAAGATATTTCGCTGAAGTTAAGTTAACGGTTTTCATCTTTAGCAATGATGATACAATGTACGTCGTATTCCATAATGATCATTTATTGATCTATCTAAAATAATGAAGATATTAAAATTTTATGTCAGATCGATTTAAGTATTTGACCTCATACTTTCAGCGCAGGAGCCGTAATTATGAAAACTTGGAAATTTGAACCCTTAGATATCGTTACTCACAATCTCGCTAAAACACAGCCAAATCAAATTGCAATACAATCTATTGATGCGAGCATGACATACTCGCAACTAGAGGCTCGTTCTAATGGTATCGCTAATTTCCTTGCTAATTATATTCAGGGACAACAGAAGAAAATCATATTATTTGGGGAAAGCTCGCCTGATTTTATTACATCAATTATTGCGATTTTAAAAAGTGGCCATATCTTTATTCCAATTGATTCATATTTACCAATTCATCGTGTAAAATTACTGTTAGAAGAAACAAAACCAGATGCAATCCTGACCAATAATATCCAATATAAAAATTTAATTTCAATTATGGAAGAGATATCTAACAGGCAAACAATTTTTCTTATCGACAACGTTGATCAGCATGAATCGTGCCACGGTTATCAATACCAGTATATATTAGATAATGAAAAATTAAATTTTGAGCGCAAATGTGAAAAAAATGCATATATATTTTTTACCTCTGGTTCAACAGGAAAGCCAAAAGGTGTTATGGGAAGACATCGGAGTTTGGCGCATTTTATTAATTGGGAAGTAAATCAGTTTAATATTGATAATACGTTTAAAGTGAGTCAGTTGACCAATGTTTCATTTGATCCTTTTCTTCGTGATATATTTGTTCCACTGACAGTTGGCGGTACCAGCTATCTTATTCCACGTGAAATTCGTATGAATGCAGGAGCATTGATCGATTACATTGATAAAAATAAAATAACATTAATTCATATGGTGCCAACATTATTTAAATCAATGCTTGCTTCCGCAAAAGAGAAATCTGCCAAACAAGAAAAAATATTAGATTCTCTTAAATACATATTGCTAGCAGGCGAGTTACTACATGGAGCAGACCTAAAAGATTTTTATGAATTATTTGGGGAAAGAATACAATTAGTTAATCTTTATGGCCCTACAGAAACGACATTAGCTAAGTTCTATTATATGATTGGCTCCAATGATGCATCAAAGTCAATCATTCCAATTGGTCGCCCGATTACCGGCGCAGAGGGATTAATACTTGATGAGCAATGCCGCATCTGCGAGCCAGGAGAGAAAGGTATACTTTATATCAGAACACCATATATATCTTCTGGTTATTTTAATAATACTCAAGCAACAAAAGCCGCATTTATTAGAAATCCTTACAATAATAATATAAATGATCTTATTTACAATACTGGGGATATCGCAAGAATGCTCCCAGATGGTAATGTAGAATTGCTTGGTAGAGTTGATTTTCAAGTAAAAATACGTGGAAATCGCATTGAATTGGGCGAGATTGAAAGTCAGCTACTTTGTTATCCCGGGATTAAAGAAGTAGTTGTCACTGCTAGAAAAGATAAAAATAACGATCAATATCTATGCGCATACTATATATCTGATATTGAAATTGCGGGACAAGTGTTAAGAGAAAATATTGGAAAAACGTTACCAGAATACATGGTTCCAACTTATTACATGCGACAAGAGAAATTACCTTTGAATTCTAATGGTAAAATTGATCGTATAAACTTGCCTGAACCAACATTAACAATGGATAGAATCATTGTTCCACCTAAAAATATTATCGAAAAAAAATTGTTGGCAATCTGGTCAGATGTATTAAATCTGGATGTAAGCAACATTAGTTGCGATGATAACTTCTTTGAACTTGGCGGTCATTCATTAAAAGCTATTCAAGTCATTTGCAGAATAAATAGTGAAGTTCAAGATTCAATCTCAATTCAACAATTTTTTCTGAACCCAGAGGTGAGTCTGCTATCAGAGTTAATTGTTACGAATCAACATACATCAATTCCTGATATTAAAATTAATAATTACGAAAAAAATTTCTTATATCCATTATCATTATCGCAAAGGGGTATATATATCATACAAAAAATGTTGCCCCAACTTCCACATTACAATATTTCACATGCTTATTTATTGCATGGAGAGTTGAATATTTGTGCATTTGAATATTCAATCAAAAATTTAATTGAGAGACATGAAATGTTGCGCACTCAGATAGTTGAAATTAAGGGTGTACCATTTCAAAAATTGATTGATGATAATTTCATTTTTAATTATATCGAATGCGCTCAAAGAGCTGAGAAAATACCGAGTAGTGGTCGTCTAACAGAAAATCATGACGATGAAAGACTAAAAGAATTAATCGATATCCATGCTAACTATTTGTTTCACCTGGATCATGAGCCTGCCGCTCGCTTTCAGCTTATAAAAGTTGATTCGAATAGTTATTTATTCCAGTTAACATTACATCATATAGTTGTAGATGCGTGGTCACTAGATATATTAGTGTTTGATTTTTGGCATCTATATCAGTCAAATTGCCATGCGATTGATAAAGTCTTGCCGCAGCTTGATATTAAATACACGGATTATTCCATCTGGAGTAACAGTGAAGAAGCAGCTAAATATCAGGAGCTGCAACAACAGTATTGGCTAAAACAATTATTGGATCATTCTTCGAAATTGGAATTGCCTACAGATTTTTCCCGTCCATCAGAACCAAGTTATGCTGGTAAAAATATTGAAATTCAAATTGATGCAGATTTGTTACATTCATTAGAGCATATCAGCCAGCAACGGGGTGTAACCTTGTTTATGACATTGTTGTCAGTGTTCAATGTTCTCTTATACAAATATACTGGGGTGCAAGATATTATTGTTGGTACACCTGTTGCCGGAAGAAGCTTAAAATCGCTAGAGTCAGTTGTTGGAACTTTTGTTAATTTATTACCCTTGCGCAATAAGTTAATTGCAACACAGAAATTTATAGATTTAATAGAAACAGTAAGGCAAACGACTATTGGCGCTTATCAAAATCAAGATTATCCGTACGAGTACATTATACGAGATTTAAATGCTCCTAGAGAAGTGAGTAGACAAGGATTATTTGATATTGTATTTTCAATGCAAAACACAAGAAATGAGCAGTTACTGTCTGACATCCAGCATAATGTCTGTGGTCTTGATATTCGAAAATATCCTGTCGTAAACAATTATAGTAAATTTGATCTGACAGTAACGTTAACACCTTCAGTCTCAGGTATGAATGTTAATTTTAATTATGCGACTGATTTGTTTCATAACAATCGAATTAAGCAAATGAGTCAGCATTTTATTCATCTTTTAAAACAGATTGCATCTAATCCTTCCCAAACGATAGCAGAAATGCAGATTCTTCATCCCGATCAACTTCGAACATTGATTGAGGATCAAAATCACGTTGGTGTTGATTTCCCAAAAAATAAAACCATTCATGCTATTTTTGAAGATATAGTCAAAACTTATCCCGACAATATTGCTGTAGTATCTTCTGAAGGAACGTTAACCTACAGTCAGCTTAACGATCGCGCTAACAAACTGGCTTGCTTTATTCTTACTAAGATCTCCAATAAAGACGGTATTGTTGCCGTATTATTGAATAGGTCGCCAAAGCAGATTATTGCATTGTTAGCTATATTAAAAACTGGCAGGGCATATTTACCGCTAGATGCGGATCACCCAAGTGATCGCTTAAAATGGATTATTCAGGATAGTAATGCACAGTTATTAATATCTCATAATGAATTAAATGGAAAAATTGATTGTTCTTTACCTACCATATATATGGATCTTTGTGATAACGAAAATTTATCCTCAGATAATCCAAATATAGCTTGTACTTCAAATGACTTGGCATATGTAATCTACACTTCGGGAACTACTGGGCAACCTAAGGGTGTTTTGATTGAGCATCAAAATGTGATTCAGTTATTTTTTCATCAGCCAAGTTATTTTTCATTTAGCCAAAATGATACATGGACCATGTTCCATTCCTACTGTTTTGATTTTTCCGTTTGGGAAATGTATGGAGCACTATTACATGGTGGAAAATTAATTTTGATAACAAGCATACAGGCGAAAGATCCATCGCTATTTTTAAAAGTTATTAAAAATCATAATGTCACTATTCTGAATCAGACACCAACAGCATTTTATAATATTGTTGAAGAAGAAATGAAAAATATAGATACTGATTTGGCATTGCGTTATGTAATTTTTGGTGGAGAAGCATTACTCCCGGGTAAATTAAAGTTGTGGAGAAAAAAATATCCGAACATAGCCCTAATTAATATGTTTGGTATTACAGAAACGACAGTACATGTCACATTCAAAGAAATTACTGAAATTGAAATAGAAAACAATATCAGTAATATTGGCAAGCCATTGCCTTCATACAAATGCTACATTGTTGACAGAGATCAAAACCTTTTGCCAGCGGGTGTGCCTGGCGAATTATGGATAGCAGGTCACGGTGTAGCACGTGGATACCTTAATCGATCTGAATTAACGCAAACTCGATTTATTGATAATCCATTCTGTGATGATGAACGTGTCTATAAGTCAGGTGATCTAGTGAAATATTTACAGAATGGTGAAATACAATATTTGGGACGTATAGATCATCAAGTTCAATTACATGGTTTTCGTATTGAGCTAGGTGAGATAGAGCAAGTGCTACTCACTCATCCCGATGTGCTTGATGTTCGAGTATTTCTTAAAGAATCATCTCGATTAGGCATGTATATTTGTGCTTATGTGATTTGCACTTCTGATGTAGCGTTGAATGAATTAAAACGCTATTCATCTAAAAAGCTACCATACTATATGGTGCCCAGTTTTGTAATAAAGGTTGATCGATTCCCAACGACGATTAATGGTAAGGTAGATGCGAAAATGTTGCCTGAACCAATTAGCGTCATAAACACTGAAATTGAGAATATTGCTCCTCGTAATTCTATTGAGCAGATACTAAAAGAAAGTTGGCAGCAAGCACTTGGCATGATCGGAATTAGTGTTAAGGACAACTTTTTTTATCTTGGTGGCGATTCGCTTAGAGCATTAACTGCCGTTGCAATTTCAAAAAGACAATTTACACTTGCTGATCTATTTAAATATCCGGTGCTTGAAGACCTTGCAGAGCATATACAATCATCTAGTAATTGTAATTATTTGTCTCCATTGAGCAAAACACATAAACCAATGAATTCGGTTGCATTGATTGCCATTCCTTACGGCGGCGGTGATGCAGCAGATTTCCAACATTTGGCAAAAGATGTTGAAAAGATAAATAGTAATATTTCTGTTTTTGGCGTGGAGTTGCCAGGTTATGATTTTAGTCGAGGCCCACAAGAGTTCCATTCAATCACTAAGCTAGCTGAAAATATCATTATCCAGATTAAGCAAGAAGGCTATGATTCGATTATTCTGTATGGCCATTGTGTTGGCTCCGCCTTGGCAATCGCATTGGCGCAAGAGGTCGAAAAACAATCAATCAATTTATTGGCTGTATTTGTTGCGGCTGTTTACCCTCCTAGATGGGATCCCAAGGAAGAACCTATTCTTGATCCATGGAAAAATGTTTCTGATCAAGATATAGTGCAATCACTAAGGACTCTGGGATGGTCAAACACAGAATTGAATGCGGATATTATGCATACTGTGCTTAAAAATTTTCGGCACGATGTAAGAGAGTTCAGAAAATTCTTTTATGAATTTAAGGATAAATTAAAGCTTAAATCATCACTATGTTTTTTGGTTGGCTCTCTTGATCGATCAACAGAGGACCATGCAATTCGAGCGGAAGAATGGAGTGTATTTGCAATGCAATTAAAAACTATAATAATTGAGAATGGCGATCATTACTTCGTTAAATCAATGTCAGAAACTGTTGCAAAAATAATATGTAATGAAGTCGAACAGCAAGTAGGTACTAACTTTAAATTGAAGGAAAGAACTATATGAATCTTTTAACAAATATGCGTAGCCATTCTGATTATTGGCTATACTTCTTTTCAATTTTATTGTCATTAGTCGGTATAGATTTATTTGTTTATACACAAGGATGGTATGTGTTGCAATTGACAGGCGATAATTTATCCGTAGGATTTTCATGGAGCATATTTTTTACGCCTAGTCTGTTATTTTTGCCTATCATGGGGAAGATGCTTGATTCACCTAATGTGAAAAAGGTCCTGATGGGGTTTGAGTTTGCAAAGGCAGCAATTCTATTGTTATTTATTCCTTTATTGTATCTGCTACCGAATGTACATCTGGTATATTTAATGTCTGCATTATTTGGTATATTCTTTGCAACCTTTTATCCGTCCATCTATGTAGTTTTAAAGAAAGTTGCGCCCTCCGAAGCGACTGCAAAATACTCACATCTATTTGAATTGTCAATTCAAATAGCGAGTGTGCTTGCCATGGCGCTTGCTGGCTTGCTGTATAATGCGTTAGGTTTTTTGACGCTGGCTGGAATGGGTGGAATTTTGTTAATTTGTTCTGGGTTATTAATAAGTAAAATCAAAATAAAAAGCCTAGATGATTCAAATTCTTTTCGACTATTACAAGAATATCGGAATTTTATTTCACTAGTACGAACTGTATTTAGCAGGAAAGACAACTCTAATAAACGTTTATATCTTTTTGGTGTATTTCATCAATTTCCACAAAATATTGTTTTAGCTGTCAATATCCCCATTTTACTCTACGTTTACCAGGTTATGCAGAAAGGCCCGATGGAATACGGTATTCTCGATGGCGTTGCGGGTTTTGCTGCACTACTCACGGGGCTTTTTTGGACCCGATTTTATAAAAGTGGTCAATCAAGATGGCTCATGTTATGCATGCCATTATTGACAGCGTTTAGCTTTGTGCTTATTGCCATAATACACCCAGTTTCAATAGTTCCTTATCTGGCGTTTTTTTTAATGTCAGCATTTTTGACTTCATCGAAAATTCAATGTCGCGCTGCAGTATTGCTAGCAACACCTGCGGAAGTAATGGGTAAATTAACAACATTTTATCAAACGATCAGCTACGCTGTTATGATTATTTTAGCTTTTTCTACAAGTTATCTATGTCATACCATGTCGATTAGTAGAGTGTTTGTTGTGTTTGCTATTTTAATGGCAGCATTTACATTTTTTTTATTATTGATTTATGAACCAGAACCTCAGGCCATATTAGAACAGGTAACTAGTTAATTTGAATATAGGGTTTTTATCAGTGCATGCCTCACAATTAAATTCAAAATATACGACGGTTATTGACGTATTCCATAGCATTGTTAATCAATTTCCTAATCGTGAAGCCGTTGTATCTCAGCCATCTTCTAGCTCAATGGAAGTTAGTAAAGCCTGGACTTATGGAGAATTTAATGATCTGGCAAACAGAATTGCGAGGAAATTATTAAATGCTGGCGTAGCAAAAGGATCTATCATAGGAATTCTGTTGGAACCATCTGTAGAGATGATCGCTGCTATTTTTGCAATATGGAAAATTGGCGGTGTGTATCTTCCATTATCACAAGAATTACCTAAAGAAAGAATTGAGTATTTATTGAATGATAGTAGAGCTAAATTCATTATTACGCATACAATGATGGCTATGGTTTCTGCGCTTGATGTTGATTGTTATTCAATATTGCTTGATGGGGGTTCGCAATCAGATGAAGGGTCTGATGTTGCATATATTTTTGGAACACAACTATTGCCATCTGATGCTGCGTATATCATTTACACGTCAGGATCAACAGGCTTGCCAAAAGGTGTCTTAATTAAACACTCTTCATTAATGAATTCAATGTGTGGATTCAATATCGAATATCCGATGCAACAAAACGAATCATTTTTGGTTAAAACGTCTTTAACTTTTGATGCATCATTTATTGAATATTTGTGGCCATTGCTACATGGTTGTAAAATCGTAGTTATTGATAATGCATCAATAAAAAATCCTGACGCAATATTACATGCTATTTTTCACCACAAAATAACCCGCGCATTTTTTGTTTCTTCGTCGCTTTCAGTATTTTTAACATATGCTCAACATAATAAAATAAATGCGCTTAATAGTTTGCGTTACATTTTTGTGGGCGGTGAAGTTTTACATCCTGGCACAGTGGAACATTTCCGTGATTTAGGTCTTAAAGCAGAGTTGATTAATTGTTATGGTCCCACTGAAACCACAATTGCAGCTACCATATATCCTGTTTCTGCATGGAATGGAATTGGGCAAATCCCTATTGGGAAAGCAATGCATAATGTGCAAATTTTTGTGGTAAACGAAGATAGTTTAACTGTTTCACCAGGTGAATGGGGAGAATTATACATTGCTGGAGATGGCGTAGCTGAGGGATATCTCAATCGTCCAGAGCTTACTGAGGAACGATTTATTACTACGTCATATACAGTAAATAAGGTATATCGCACAGGCGATATAGTGAGGCAGCTTTTTGATGGCAATTTAGAATATCAAGGCAGAATGGATGGTCAGGTCAAAATTAGAGGGTATCGCATCGAAGTAGGTGAAATTGAAGCAATGTTACATTCTATCCCGGGCATCATTTCATCGGCCGTCGTTGTCCACTTATCTTCAGATCAAACTCAATATTTATGTGCATATTATTCTGCTAAATCTCAGCTTGAGAATGAATTTATCCTGAATTATCTCGCGGCCCGTCTGCCAAGCTATATGATTCCTTCTCATATTGTATATATGAATGAAATGCCAATAATGTTCAGCGGGAAAATAAATCGTGCAGCACTTTCATTTTTATCTCAAATCGAGAATAAACAGGAAAAAATAATTCATTCTAATGAAAAATTTGCTTCAGACATTCAGAGGCTAATCGAGATATGGTCAGATGTTTTGGATGTGAATATGGCGTGCATTGGTACAAGTGATGACTTTTATTCGCTAGGTGGCAACTCTTTACGTATGATCGAGATGGCCACGCGTGTACATAATACATTTTCCGTAGATTTTTCATTCGATGTATTTTTAGAGCATCGAACTATTGCCGGATTAGCAACGTATTTGACAAATATGCTGCCGACATCGCATCGAAAGATTGTTCGAGCTGCTAGACATATGCATTATCCATTAACCTCGGCGCAAATGAGAATGTACTTGCTATATCTGAAAGAAAATCAATCAAGCATACGCTATAACGTGACTGGTATGATTAAATTGGTTGGAAATCTTGATGTAGTGCGATTGGAATTATCACTTAATTCTTTGTGTAAGCGCCATGCTTCGTTCAGAACTTCAATAAAAACCGCTGAAAATGGGATGCCAGTTCAGATTATTGATGAAAATATTAATCTTGAACTAACGCATTTAATTTGCAATAACCATGAAGAGCTTCGATGTCGGTTTATTGAATACAAATCCTCTTTTGACTTAGATAAAGCGCCGTTGATAAAATTTGAATTGATAAAATTAGCGGCTAACGAGAATGAACATATATTATTATTTGACGCGGATCATATTATTTTTGACGGTGTATCAATAAAAATACTGATCGATGATTTATTAAAATTATATCATGGATATTCTATTGACAGTCTTGAAATAGATTACATTGATTATGCAATTCATGAAAAAAGCCAAACATATTTGGATGAAATGAATGAAAAGAAATTGTTCTGGAAAGAATATTTAAAGGATTTTTCTCCCGCAAAAATTGCATGTGATCATTATCAGCGGGAAGATCATCGTGTTCAAACTGATATATTCGATAAAGTTGCTTGTGAACGGATTGACAAATTATGCAAGCAATTACAAGTATCTCGTTTTGCATTCATCCTATCTGCATTTATCCTTTCCATCTACAATGAAAGTCAACAGAATGATTTGACCATTGCGTCTGCATTTTCAAATCGAAATAGTGCATTACTAAATGGCATCATTGGTAATTTTGTTAACATTTTTCTGGTACGTAATACATTGTCAATGAGTGAAAGATGGTCAGAGTTTGCAAAGCGAGTGATGGATAATCTCGGACAGGCAATAAAAAATGGCGATTTCCCTTATGAGGTTTTGTCAGAAAATTTAAAGGATTTAGTTAAAAATAGTTTTGATCATCAGATTTCTGTCTTGATTAACCATTTTTCGTATGATACTAATCAGCTGATTAAAAATGATATGAGAAGTTCGGACTTAAAAATTTATTTTCATGACACGGATATTCCAATTGCCAAATATGATATGTCGCTATATATTTTTGATACTCCTGATGAAATAAAGCTTACAATGAGTTATATCACCCCTTTATACAGCTCAGGTCGAATGAAGAAATTGTTAGACAATTTGATTTATATTGTGCAGAAAATATCGGAAGGTGAAGATGTAAATTTGTCTGAAATTAATAAAAACATACCAATCGTGCAGCATCACACAAAAAATAATGAAATTGACGATTTTGAGTTTGAAGATTTCGGTGATTTTTCGTAACCTCTCTAAAAATTTACAGAAAAGTTACAGTAAATCCGGGCGTTTCAGCCTGGATTCCTTACAATAATCAACTCCAGATAACCTTTACCTTATCCCAACCAAACCCTCCCACCTTACTCACAACATAAGCCTCACCCGTACCCAGCCTCTGCTTAATAGCCTCCGGATGAATAACATAGGTCTTATCGGGTCGTACACTGCCTAGGCTAGCGCCATTACTATTTGCATCATATTGTGCAGTCACATTAAACGTATCCTTCGTACCAATCCAACCCGCAACAGCCTCTGCACCTTCTTGGTCATTCAATCGATGACAGATAATCGTATTTGCACAATTAAACATTTGCGACTTGAAATTGTCACTTACAGTATTCAAATCAGCAACACCCTGCGTTCCAAACACAGCATGCACTCCCTTACCACGACCCATGTTTACAAGATTCAATACTTGATCGCCAGCAAATACAGAAAACTCATCAAATACCATGAAGATACGTTTATTACTTACATTTCCTTCAATAGTTGCTTTGATATCATTAATTGCCAATTTCCCCAGCACTTTTGAAAAGCTTGGATAGCGCAACGCTGGCAGTGAAAAGTAAACAACAGCATTATCCTTGATCGCTTGCTCAAGCGTGAATGAATGCTCACTAGCTTCAAAATATTCTCCCATTGCAGAATTAACGAGTATTTTTAAATGAGCTTGCAAGCCAGTGATATCCTTCATTTCATATTTTTGTAGAGATTCTACTTGTGAAAGCAATTCACTATTCTTAAGTGATCTACAGAAGTCTTTTAATGTCTCGAAATCCAGATATTTAACGACTTTTTTTAAATCAAATGATTTGCCTGAATGCAGTAATACTTCAAATGTTGTTTGCAGATAATCTTCCGCAATTGATCGATAGTAATCACTTTCCCAATGATCTTTTAAGTTGATGATTTTATCTTTAAGTTCTGAACAATCACCATTTGAAAGTGGATCATAATGAGCGTAATTATCGCAATTAAATCCGTAAAATTGCCGACCCTGTTTATCAGCCAGATTTTTCAACCAATTAATATTATCTTGTGTTGGTTTGCCATCAATTATGATTAGCGGGTAACCATTAGTAATTGCACGCTGATAAAAACGTTGCAAGGTGACTGTTTTGCCACTACCTGTGGTACCAAGCACCAAGACAATTTGATTGATGTAATGATCGGGTATGACGATTGGTTTGGCGGTAAAAGTGGATACACCTAATAATACACCGTTTGCTTGAATATTTTTCAATCGTTGCATTGTGTTGTTAATTGTCTTTGCTGGAAGTTCTTTCTTTTCTTGGTAATGTTTTCCCTTTTGAATGGCATCAATGATAGGTTTATGCGGATTTTCTTGGATTAAATCTATTGTGCTTAAAATACCTGCAATCAATGCGGGGAATCCTAACAGGTAGGTTCCAGCGTTATGAAATAAATAAATCACAGGGCTAAAGTCTGTTTTGGTAAAAAGAAGTTTCCAAAAAACCTTGTTTATTGTGAATCCAGCTAGTAAATATGGTTTTAATGGTAATGCATCAAAATAAATATTTAATACAGCTGCTTCCAAGGCAAATAATGAGCCTATTGCCAGAATTAGCCACCATTGAGTTTTAAAGACTTTTGAAAGGATCAGATATAGAATCAAACCCAACGCAGCAACACTGCTCATCCAAATAAAACAAAGTCCAATGATTAACAATTGCAAACTTTTCTTAGGATTATTTTGGATGAATTGATTGAATCTATCTTCAAAATTATTGTTGTTCATAGATTAACTCCTTAATTGAATGTATTTTTATGTAGGATTTATTTTTAGCTAAAGAACTCAGCGGGCGTATGACGTGATCAGCACAGAAATACCAAGCTTCTGCAATTTCTAATTGACCACCATATGCACTTAAAATCTTTTCTATTCGGCGATTTCCTTTCAGGGAAATTTCAACTTCTATGGCTATTTTTGTTTGATCAGGGAATATCAATATTCCGTCTGCTATATGGCCAGCTTTGCCAATACCGTAATAAAATTTTTGCTGTTTGAGATATCGTTCACTCATCCATTTGGCATGGGGATGTCTGGCACATAGTTGCTGACGAATATCTGTAATCAATAATTGATGTTGATATCCACTTAGTGAAATATGTGAAACTGGTGGTAAAGAAGTATTGACAGCTCCTTTTTTTGTGAGGTAATAAATACCATGTTGATGTTTAAATATTTGCTGATGTAATACATATCCGGCATCGATTAATCTTTTCATCACTTGATAATTTCGTGGAAATTTAAGATTAAACTCCCTCTGAATCTGTGGCATGACACAGAATCCACACTCATTAATAAAACATAAGATCGCTTTATCTCTATTAGTTAATTGCATACCTACCTCCATCTGAGAGATTTATTAATAAGCTTGAATGAAGCGAAGGCGTTCCTGACCAACCAATAAGTCATAGACGCTTTTATTGGTTGGTCAGGAACAGCCGGAGCGAAATAACTGTGCATAACAGCTTGAAAATAAGGCAATGAGATTTTTTTGCTGGCTATAACTGGGCTATAGACCTGGCTATAGCGCCACTTTATGTTTGCCAAATGAATTCTGATAAGCATTTCTCTTTCCTCGTATATAGCGTTTTATCCGTAACAGCGTAACAACGTAACAACGCGCATGGTTATTGCATTTTTTGTTACGCATCTGTTATTTGTTACGAATGTATGCGTAACAGGTAACATTGCCGTAACGCTTTAAGCTCGGTGAAATCTCATTTGTTACGTTGTTACGCTTGGAGCCTTGTTAGTAGAGAGATATCGATTAAACGCATCTGCAAATTGAAGAAATAAATAGCCTTTTGCTGTTGCTGAATGAAATCTAATCGTCGTACTGGTAATGCCATAATCATGCATGCGGCAAGCCAATTGCCGCGGTGAGATAGGGTGGCCATGATTGAATGTTCTCCAAGGTTTTTCGGGATCATCACAAAGTTTGTTGATAAGATCAGCAGAAGTAATTCTATCGGTGTTCATGCTTTCAATGATGTCTTGAATATCCGCCAATAGCTCAACGCCGATACTTTTTGACTGCTCAAAATTACCTGAAATTTTCAGCGCAGTTTTTCTTGCAAGTTGTGGCCAGTCACCTTGTGCAATATCAGCAATTGCTAATAAGGGCTCCCAGTTGTCTTGTGCTCGATCACCTAATGCATTAGGCAATTCAGGTCTAGCAATTAAGATTTGACCTGAATAATCTGCTGCTAATCGTGCAAGTTTTGCAGCTAATTGTTTAAATAATTGGGGCTCAGCATGTCTCAAGCGTTCAGTTTGTTCTGTTGCTAGTTTTCTTCGCAGTGATAACAGAATAGACCTATCCATGAGAGTGTCATTTAACTTACCAATGCCAGCTAATGCCTTTGCACCCCATAGATTAAATTGAGTGAGGGTGTGATCTTCGCCTGTTGTTCGGTAAATAAAAGCAGCATTGCGTGTATGGCCTGCATTGATTAGTCCGCGCAATTCATGATTTTCTTTGAGAAAAGTATCTACCTCGTCAATTAACAAAGTAGGTTGCAAAGTATCAATTGATCGAAATAATGCCGAAGGAGAAATATTGGAAGCAGTTAAAGGCCGTTTAACAAGTTGACCAAACAAAAATAATAATTGACTCTTACCACAACGTTTTTCTGGTGCTGTAATGATCGCTAAAGGCGCAACTTGAATCACATCAATAAACCAAGTCATTGCTATCCATAATGTTGCAGCAATAACAGTTTCATTTTCACAAACAATAAACCGTTTGATACTTTGAGCGATATCAGATAATAAATTCTCTGGATTAATGGATTCATGCCATGGCTTAATATCAGGAAACGGTGATTTTTCTCCTTTTTGTGAAGCAGTCTTTTCATGTTTAATGATGGAATCTAATGTTGCGGGTCGGATGCCCATTTCTTTTGCAAATGTAATTCTGACTCGATCGTACGCAATGGGTGTCAATTGTTTAAGCTTGTTAATCAAGTCTGTATCGTGATGAGTATGGTTATTTTCTATCTTGGAATTCATGTTTATGGTCTCCTAGATATTTTTACGGCTTTGTTCAATGCGAGATCGCACCCATTCATTAATTTCAGATTCAATCCAGCCAACAGCTCGACCACCGCCTAAATCAATAGGGCGGGGGAATGAACCTTCTGCAATGCGTGCGTAAATGGTGGAGCGAGAAAGCCCTGTGCGGGCTTCGACTTGTTTGCGGCGAAGTATGATGAAGGATAACTTATTATCTGTAGTCATTATTTGCTCCTAATAGAATGATTAGGAATGAATGATAAAAATCATCAGCAATAAGTACGAGGAAATGTAAAAATAATTTTTTTTCCGGTAATGATGAAGTAGATTAGAGGTTAAATTTTCCGGAAAAATTTAACTGTTACTTTTTTCCATTATATCCGCACCAGCTTGCATAATTAATTGAAAGATAGTTTTGGCATCAAGTAATGTTTCTGCAAGTTGGCTAGTAGTTTTTCTGATTGTTTCTTCTCCTTTCTCACCATCTGGGTAAAGAGCATCCGCTATAATTCGATTTGGTACTTTTATTTGATGCTCTATTCCCCAAATAATTAGGTCTAGATAAGGTATTACACCCATATTTACCCAATTATTGTAATCAGATTCCCGAAAATGTTTTGTAGAAAAAACTTGAACGGCTTTTCTTCTTGCTGCTAGATGCTCTTTAAAACTTTCTATAAGAAAACTGTCTGGCAATCTTAAATTTACATTAATTGTATCTAATGCATTTCCATACATAGGAATGAATGAGTTACAAATTGGCTCGTTAAACCACGACGTATCTTTGGCGTAAATTTCTTTTTTGCTGTTAGGTAAATTAAACCAATCTTCAATGTATTGAATTCTTTCAGGTCGAAGGTAAAATTTAAATCCAATATAATCTCTCATGGTGACTGATTTGATAGCATCTAACCCTAATCCTCTAATGTTATTTTGTTTCAAAGACTGTAACGGGCAACCTGGAGCCATAGTGCAATAGTTTGCCAATCTTGGATCATTTTCTATTATGGTATGGAGATTTTCGCGACTTGCTTGCATTGCTTGTTTAAAATCTTCAGGAAAAGCCTCATTATTTTTTTGCATGTCACGCGCATGATATAAAAATGTACCGCGAACGTAGAGCTGCTCGTACCATCCTAATGCATCAAGATTTTTAGTGAATTCGTATTTTTTTAATTCGAACCATTCTGGTAACTCAGAAATATATTTTATTCTTCTTGTCATTCTATTTCTTCTTTTGTCTGTATGTTTATCAAGGAATCCAAATAATCCGCCCAATGCTGCATCATCTTTCTGCGCTCAGGCAAATATTCGGCGTAATTGTAGGCAGCACGTATATTATTCCGTTCTGCGTGCGCTAACTGCCGCTCTATGGCATCTCTATTCCAACCTTGCTCATTTAATAGAGTAGAAGCCATTGACCGAAATCCATGCCCAGTCATTTCATCTGTTGTATACCCCAGCCGTCTTAACGCACCTAATACCGTGTTTTCAGACATAGGACGTTTTGAGGTGCGGATACTCGGAAAAACGTACATACCTCTGCCAGTTAGCATGTGTAATTCTTGTAGTATCGTTATCACTTGTTTTGCAAGAGGTACAATATGCTGCTCGCGCATTTTCATTTTTGCAGCAGGGATACGCCATTCAGCCGTATTAAAATTAAATTCACTCCACTCGGCTTGGCGCAATTCGCCTGGACGTACAAAAACAAGTGGAGCGATGCGTAATGCAGACTTGGTGACAAAAAATCCTTCATAGGAATGTATGGCGCGTAAGAGTTCACCAATCTTTTTGGGGTCGATGATACTTGCGTGATGACGTTGTTGAATAGGTTTTAGCGCGCCACGCAGATGTGGGGTAGGGTCATTTTGTGCATAGCCAGTGGCAATGGCATAACGAAAAATTTGCCCAAAATTTTGATGAGTTCTATGAGCGGTTTCAACAGCGCCTCTGCTTTCTATGCGCTGTAAGACAGTCAATATTTCGGGTGCGGATAGTTCTGTGATAGGTCGTCTACCAACATAAGGGAATACATCTTTTTCAAGCCGGTTCCATATCCTTCCGCCGTGACTTTCAACCCATTTGGTAGCATTCTTTTGATACCATTCTCGTGCGATGCTTTCAAAGGTATTTGCCGCCGCTAATTTCCGCGCGCGTTTCTTATTCTGTTTGTCTGCGCCTGGGTCTATGTCATTTGCTAGCATTTTGCGAGCTTCATGGGCTTTGTTACGAGCTTCTGCTAATGAAACATCGGGATAAATGCCGATCGCAAGTGATTTTTCTCTATTCACAAAGCGATAGCGAAAGCGCCAGTATTTGGAGCTGGTAGGGGTGATGACAAGAAATAAACCGCGGCCATCAGACACTTTGTATTGTTTTTCTCGGCCTTTTAGGCTGCGAATTTTGGTATCGGTTAGTGCCAACTGGGGTATCTCCAAATTTTTATCTCTAATTTTCCCGTATACCCAAAGACATACCCCACTTTAATGCAGGCTGCCTGGGGTACTTCTCGGAATTTATTAGCGTATTAGAAACGAAAAAGCCCTTGTTTTCAAGGGCTTTTTGGATGAATTCGGATTCCTTGGGAACACTAATTGGTGGAGGCGGCGGGAATTGAACCCGCGTCCGCGAATCCTCTACTATCGGGTCTACATGCTTATCCAGTCCTCAGATTTAACCACCCCACCTCCAACTGGAAAGAGACAAAGCAGCGATCCCAAAAGTTTTAGCGGTTTGACATTGGGCCTATCCCACCGCGAGCTTATGTAATCTGACCACCCGGTTTATTTTCATAAACGTTCCGATCGCATAAGCACAATCGGTGGATGGAGCTGTGCCGGTGTTTAGGCGGCTTTAGCTACTAAATCTTCATCGACACCGAAAACGGAGTCGTTGAGTTTTCTAGCAGCAACAGCTAACTTGCGTCTAAAGTTTGCAAGTATAAGTTTGTAATAGTTTTTTACGAGGTTGTATCACCGCCTCGGCATGCATCTCAAGCTTTGCAACCCACGTCGAAACCGGGTCGCCCCCATGTAAAAGTATAACTGATTCACACAGTGAGATGATTAAAGCAACATTAATAACAAAAAATTTAATAACAAAATATCAGGGGAATCTTATCATTTACGTGATAAATAGCAAGAAATTATCCCTTTTTAAACAAGCGCTGCTTCTGCCTTTCCCAATCCTTTTCCTTCTCACTCGCGCGTTTATCATGCAGCTTTTTACCCTTGGCCAAACCTAGCTCCAATTTCACTCTATTATTTTTCCAATACAGAGTCAGCGGCACCAGGGTATAGCCCTTGCGTTCAACCTGACCAATTAATTTATTGAGTTCACGCGCATGGAGGAGTAACTTTCGGCTGCGTTGCTGATCAGGGTGAATATGGGTGGATGCAGTTTGCAAGGGGGTGATTAATGCGCCAAATAACCAGGCTTCACCGTTTTTTAATAAAATATAACCCTGATCGAGTTGGATACGTCCAGCTCGTAAGCTCTTTACTTCCCAACCTTCTAATGCAATACCAGCCTCGAAATGATCTTCAATAAAAAATTCATGTCGGGCTTTGCGGTTGACGGCGATCGTGGTATTTGTTTTCTGTTTCATGTGTCGGAGTATAATCCTAAACTCGGCGTTTGGAATAGCTTAAAATGAAAAAATGCTGCGAATCTAAGGCGATTTTTTGCCTTTTTTCTCTCACCGTACGGGAAGTACGGCATCGAGAAAAAAGGCAAAAAATCACCTTAGCTTCTTTGCTTTTTTTCATTTTAAGCTATTCCAAACGCCGAGTTTAGGATAATGTCAAATTCTCAAGTTGGAAATGATTATGCATACTTTGAAGCGAAGTGCTATCGTGCCGCATACGCAGCGGCAAATGTTTGAACTGGTTAACGGTATTGAAGAATATCCGCGCTTTTTGCCTTGGTGTCACGCAAGCCGCATTATTACACGCTCTGACAAGGAAATCGTGGCGGAGTTAGATGTCGTCTGGAAGGGTATCCATAAAAGTTTTACCACGCGAAATTGCCTCTATCCCTATGAGCGCACGGACATTAAATTGGTCAATGGCCCTCTGCAGCACCTTGATGGCATTTGGCATTTTCATGCGCTTAATGAACAAGCTTGTAAAATAACGCTGGATTTGGAGTTTGCCTTTACGGGTCACTTTATTGATAGGCTGTTTCAACCGGTTTTTCAGCATATTGCGACTACTTTGGTGGATGCATTTTGTCAGCATGCGCGCGAGATTTATGGTCATGAATAAAAAATTGCAGATAGAAATTGCCTATGCACGGCCAGATCATCAAGAAATTATTACACTTCAAGTTGCATCAGGTACAACAATTGAAATCGCTATTCATGAATCCGGGATCTTAGCGCATTTTCCCGAGATTGATCTCGACAAGCAAAAAGTAGGGGTTTTTAGTCAATTGCGGGAGTTGACAGATTTGGTCAAGGCAGGCGATCGGATTGAAATTTACCGACCGCTCACGCTTGATCCTAAAGAATCCAGGCGCAAAAAAGCAAAATCCTAACGCTGATAAATCTCACTCACACGGCCATTTCGGAAAATCAAAATAACGCGTTTTCGCGATTGTATTTTCCCCATTTTATAAGTGTAAATATAATCGATGCGATTTGGCGTAAAGATATTCACAAGTGCCGGCGTACCCATCACTTCTTTGACTTCTCCTTCTGTCATCCCAGTATGCAAATGACTGACCATCTCTGGTGTAATAACATTGCCTTGTACAATTTCAGTTTTATGTATCCAACTGCAGGCACTCAAGCCAAAAAAGATTAGGCAGCAAATAAGCATTTTGATTTTCTTATACATGAATTTTTTTCCTTTGACTGGCAAACAAAACAGCCGGCTAGTATAGATCCAAGAGGGTGACATTTCTATCTTTATGCTTCTTTCTTATGGTAACTTACTAGCTGGCCATAGATAGACCAGGAGATTGCGTTGAATAACGATGACTTAAAAAAAGCAGGCTTGAAGGTGACCTTGCCTCGTTTGAAAATTTTGCATATTTTGGAGCAAGCAAAAGAGCATCACTTTAGCGCTGAAGATATTTACCGCCTTTTATTGGAATCGGGCGAGGACATTGGTCTAGCTACGGTTTATCGTGTGTTGACGCAATTCGAAGAAGCGGGTTTGGTCATCCGTCATCACTTTGAAGGGGGTCAATCGGTATTTGAAATGGATCATGGCACACATCACGATCATTTGGTTTGTGTGAAATGTGGTCGAGTTGAAGAATTTGTCGATCAATTGATTGAAACACGACAAGAAGAAATTGCTAAAAAAGCGGGTTACCTCATTACGGATCATAGCTTGAATATCTATGGCATTTGTAAATCATGCCAATAGAGTTTCTAACACTTCCTTTGCATGTGCCAATGTTTTTTCCGTGATTTTTTCACCGCCTAACATGCGTGCTATCTCACTCGTTTTTTCTTGGATATTAAGCAAACGCAAGCGGGTATGCGTACTCTGTTCGACAAAATATTTTTCAACTAATAAATGATGATGTCCGCAGGCTGCAACTTGCGCTTGATGTGTCACGCAAAATACTTGATAGGAATGACCTAATTTCTGCAGCAATTTTCCTATTTTTTCTGCAGTGGCGCCGCTTAAGCCTGTATCCACTTCATCAAAAATAAGTGTAGGAATCGTCGTGCGATTGGCTAAGGCCAAGTGAGCCGCTAAACTCAATCTTGATAATTCGCCGCCTGAAATCACTTTGGCTAAGGGCTGCAAGGCTTGATCGGGATTTGTTTTAATTAAAAATATAATTTTTTCTCTGCCTTGCGTAGAAAAAACATGCGCGTCTTTTTCTAAGGCAATACTAAATTCACCATGCGGTAATGATAATGATCTTATCGTGGCAGAAATTTCCTTGGCTAATTTAGCCGCTGCTTTTTGTCTGCTTTGGCTTAATTGCGCTGCATAAGTATCATATTCATTTGCGATTTTCTGCTGTTGTTGCTCAAGAAGAACGAGTGTCTCATCACTTTTATTAAGTGTTTCTAATTCTGTTCTGATATTTTCTTGAAAGGCGGCCAACTCAGGCGGTGTGATTTTGTGTTTGCGCGCAAGATTAAATATTTGACTGACACGTGTTTCAATCCTTTGCAAATTCTCGGGATCAAGTTGCGTATTTTCTAAATAATGCTGTAATTCAGCTTCCAAATCATTGATGGAGATGAGAGCAGAATTGAGCGTATTTAACCATTCATCTGCTTTTGTTTCAACGGGACGAATCGCGTCTAAGGTTTTACGCACATCATTTAATCGCGCTGAAATGGCTTGTTCATTATCACCCGCTAATTGCGTTGAAGCATGTTGTAAATGACGCATTAATTCTTCCGCGTGTGTTAGACGATGATGTTCTTTTTCTAATGTTTCCCATTCGCCCGGCAATAATCTAATTGTCTCTAATTCATCTAATTGAAAGCGCAAATATTCACTGCGAATACTGCCTTCGCTCGCTTTTTCTTTCATTAATGCGATTTGCTGTGCGATGGCTTTCCATTCTTCAGCCAAGCTTTTTACCTTTGCAGCGAGTGGTACATGCTGGGCAAAACGATCGAGCATATCACGCTGTGTATTTGCCATGAGTAAAACTTGTTGGTCATATTGTCCATGAAGATGAAATAATAATTCACCTAATTCCTTCGCGAATTGCAAGGTTGCTATTGAACCATTAACGTAACAGCGTGTGCGTCCATCACTGCTAATAATGCGGCGAATAATGCATTCTGCTACATCCTGATAGAGATCTAATTCTTTTAATCGTTCAATCACATGAGGGAAATGAGTGATATCAAAACTCAAACTGACTTCCGCCTTATCTTTTCCTGGCCTTATCATATTAGGCGATGCGCGTCCGCCAAGTGCAATTTCAATCGCTTCAATAAAAATAGATTTACCAGCGCCTGTTTCACCGGTAATCATGGTACTGCCATGCTGCAAAGAAAGATGTAATTCTTCGATGGTTGCGAGATCGCGAATATGTATTTGTATCAGCATAAATTACTCCGAATAATGTATTTTGCGTCCCCAATGTAATTTGCTGCGCAGACTGGCATAGTAATTATAATTTTTTGGATGAATCAAATGTAGGCGTTGAGATTTTTTTTCAATATGAATTCTACTGCCAGGCGGCGCATGAATAAAGGATTGGCTATCACATGAGACGCGAGGCGTTGCCGTATTACGCGGTGTGATAATGATGGTGATGCGATGATTACCTTCGATCACAATGGGACGCAAACTGAGTGTGTGCGGAAACATGGGAACGATGACAATGGCATCTAGTTGCGGATGAAGAATAGGGCCGCCGCCAGATAATGCATAAGCAGTAGAACCAGTCGGTGTTGCAATAATGACACCATCTGAATCTTGGCTACACACAAACTGATCGTCTATATAAATTTCAAATTCATTCATATGCGGGACAGAATCTGGAATGAGAGCAACTTCATTCAAGGCATCACATTGACCTAATATTTTTCCATGATGTTCAACGCTTGCATTCAAGAGAAAGCGTTTTTCTAGGATATATTGGCCTTCTAAAATAGCCTTAATTTGATGCATTTCCTGCGGCAAGATGTCAGTCAAAAATCCAAGACGGCCGCGATTTATTCCTAAGACGGGCGTTTCATTGTGGATGACGCTATGAGCTGCATGCAGCAGGCTGCCATCACCACCGACGACAATTACTAAATCACAGCATTGACTTAATTCAGTTCGTGAGACCCGTTTTAGCGTGGTATCGTCCAGTGAACTCGCTGTTTCTTCATCGACGACCATCTCTTGCGAGAGATTGCGTAAATAATCAATCAATGCTTTGAGTGTTTCAATGACGCCGGGATTGTTGACGCGTCCGAAGATACCGATGGTTTTAAATTGCGATGCTGTCATGAATTGTTCTCTATTTGGCAGTTTTCATTGAAGCTAGGCATGATTTGTTTTCTAGCGACTGGATTACATGGATGTAATCCCTAGCGCCATGGATGGCGCGTTTGGAGCAGAAAACAAATCATGCCTAGCTTCAATGAAAACTGCATTAAAGACAAGCGGCTTGAATCCTATTATTATGCCCTTATATTTCATGAATGTTAATGTTAGAGAAAATCGGAGAGTATTTTTATGCCGCATGATAAGCCAATAAATAAAAAGCCGAATCTGGATGAAGAGCAAACGACAGAATTACTGTCTCATCCCTCTTATGAAGAATTAATGCAGCAATTAACCGAGGCTGAGCAAAAAGTTAACCAATATTGGGAACGCATTTTGCGTATGCAAGCTGAGACTGATAATGCCGCGCGCAGATCAGAGCGAGATGTCGCTAATGCGCATAAATATGCCTTGGAAAAGTTTGCTTTGGAATTACTCCCCATCATCGATAGTTTGGACTTATGTGTCAATAATGAAGCTGGTAACTCATTGATTGAAGGGGTAAATCTGACTTTGAAAATGTTTTATGCTGCTATGGAAAAATTTGGTGTCCAGCAAGTCAACCCGATTGATCAAGCCTTTGATCCTGAGTTTCAGCAGGCTATTTCTATGCAATATGATCCTGCTGTGGCTGCGGGCAAGGTTTTATCTGTGCTGCAGAAGGGTTATACCCTGAATGGCCGTTTATTAAGACCAGCTTTGGTGGTGGTGTCTAAGTCAAAAGAATAAAGAAGGGGGATTGAAAGTAAATCAATCGCCCTTATCTGTATAAACATACAATAACATCAGTGGAGAATACGATGACAAATGCAATCATTGGTATTGATTTAGGTACAACTAACTCCTGCGTTGCCATTATGGAAGGAGATAAAATTAAGGTGATTGAAAATTCAGAGGGCGCACGCACAACGCCGTCTATTGTAGCCTATCTTGATAATGGCGAAATTCGTGTTGGCCAACCTGCCAAACACCAAGCCGTCACGAATCCTAAGAATACTATTTATGCCTCTAAGCGCTTAATCGGTCGTCGTTTTGATGAGCAAATGGTAAAACGTACACAGGAAACGGTGCCTTACAAGATCGTCAAAGCGGATAATGGTGATGCTTGGGTAGAAGTGCTGGGTGATCAAGATTTAGCACCACAGCAAGTTTCTGCGCAAGTTCTCATGAAGATGAAAAAAACCGCAGAAGATTATTTGGGTCACGAAGTAAAAGAAGCGGTGATTACCGTGCCTGCTTATTTCAATGATTCACAACGTCAAGCAACTAAAGATGCGGGCCGCATTGCGGGTCTCGAAGTTAAGCGTATTATTAACGAGCCCACTGCAGCAGCCTTGGCCTATGGTATGGATAAGAAACCAGGCAATCGTAAAATTGCAGTTTATGACTTAGGCGGCGGTACCTTTGATATTTCCATTATCGAAATTGCAGAAGTCGATGGCGAACATCAATTCGAAGTATTATCTACCAATGGTGATACCTTCTTAGGTGGTGAAGATTTCGATCAACGCATCATTAATTATTTAGTTGATGAATTCAAAAATACCTCTGGCATTGATTTGCGTAATGATCCTTTAGCTCTGCAACGTTTAAAAGAAGCGGCAGAAAAGGCCAAGATTGAATTATCTTCTACGCAACAAACAGAAGTGAATTTGCCTTATATCACGGCAGATGCAAGTGGTCCAAAGCACATGAACGTGAAGATGACGAGAGCCAAGCTTGAGTCATTAGTGGAAGATTTAGTTAAACGCACTGTTGAACCCTGCAAAACAGCATTGAAAGATGCCAATATGGATGCAGCAAAAATCGACGACGTGATTTTAGTTGGCGGTCAAACACGTATGCCATTAGTACAAGAAACTGTGCGTCAATTCTTTGGCAAAGATCCGCGAAAAGATGTCAATCCTGATGAAGCAGTGGCGATGGGTGCTGCGATTCAAGGCGCTGTATTATCTGGTGCGATCAAAGATGTTTTATTGTTAGACGTGACGCCCCTATCTTTGGGTATTGAAACCATGGGCGGTGTCATGACCAAGCTCATTGAAAAAAATACGACGATTCCAACGCGGGCTTCACAAATTTTCTCAACAGCAGCAGATAGTCAAACAGCGGTGACCATTCATGTCTTACAAGGCGAACGTGAAATGGCTTCAGCCAATAAATCACTGGGTCGTTTTGATTTGACCGATATTCCACCTGCACCACGCGGTATGCCGCAAATTGAAGTTACCTTTGATATTGATGCCAATGGTATTTTGCATGTCTCTGCCAAAGATAAGGCAACGGGCAAGGCGCAATCCATCAAAGTTCAAGCTTCTTCTGGTTTGAGTGAAGATGAAGTGAAGAAGATGATGAAGGATGCAGAAGAACATGCGGCTGAAGATCATAAATTCCATGAGTTAGTTACCGTGCGCAATCAAGCGGATAATATGATTCATGCCGTCACTAAATCATTGAAAGAAGCAGGTGATAAAGTATCTGGTGATGAACGTCAAGCGATTGAAAAAGCAGTTGATGCTTTAAAAGAAGCGGTAAAAACGGATGATAAAGAGGCCATTGAAGCAAAGACTAAGGCATTGACTGATGCCTCATCTAAGATGGCAGAACGTTTATATGCGCAAGGGCAAGGTGCTTCTTCAGAGCAGCAGGCAGGTGGTGCTGATCAGCAACAACATCAGGAATCACAAAAGAAAGATGATAATGTTGTCGATGCTGAATTTGAAGAAGTCAAAGATGATAACAAGCGAGATTCCTAAACTATAGCTGTTCCCGCTGAGGTTAGGTATTATTTGTTTTCTAGCGACTGGATTACATGGCTGTAATCCTTAGCGCATGGATGGCGCGTTTGGAGCAAGAAAACAAATAATACCTAGCCTCAGTGGGAACTATTGAAATTACTATGACAACCAAGCACGATTACTATGAAATTTTAGGTGTAGCTCGCAATGCCAGCGAGGAAGAGATAAAGAAAAGTTATCGTCGTATGGCGATGAAGCACCATCCTGATCGTAATGCTAACGATAAGGCATCTGAAGAGCAATTTAAGCAGATTAAAGAAGCTTATGAAATTCTCTCAGATGGCCGTCGTCGTGCTGCTTACGATCAATTTGGACATGCTGGTGTTAGCGGCGCAGGTGCTTCCGGCGGCTTTGGCGGCGCGAGCAACATGAATTTCACCGATATTTTCGGCGATATTTTTGGCGATATATTTGGTGGTCGAGGCGGCCCGCAGCGTGGTTCTGATTTATATTTTACGCTAGATATTAGCTTAGAAGAGGCTGTGTTTGGTAAGACAGCAGAACTTAGTATTCCCACTATGATCGCTTGTGATCATTGTCATGGTTCAGGTGCGCGTGCGGGAACTTCACCAGTGACTTGCTCTGATTGCGGCGGTTATGGACAAATTCGTATGCAGCAGGGTTTTTTCTCTGTGCAGCAAACCTGTCCAACCTGCTATGGAAAGGGACGTGTTATTCAAAGTCCTTGCAGCCATTGTCATGGTCGTGGACGTCATAAACAAAATAAAAAACTTTCTGTGAAAATACCGCAAGGGGTGGATACAGGCGATCGTATTCGTTTGAGCGGCGAAGGAGAGGCAGGTGAAGCAAATGCTGCCCCTGGTGATCTTTATATTCAAATTCAAATTCAACCGCATGCTTTATTTGAACGTGATGGCCGAAATTTGTATTGTGAAGTGCCAATTAGTTTCGTTGTTGCAGCAATTGGCGGTGAATTAGAAGTGCCAGGATTGCAAGGACGTGTGAAATTAAAAATTCCAGCTGAAACGCAAACAGGAAAAGTATTTCGCATCAAAGGCATGGGTGTGCCATCGGTACGCGGGGGTGACACTGGTGATTTGATGTGTAAAGTACAAATAGAAACACCAGTGAATTTGACCAATAAGCAAAAAGAATTACTTACTCAATTTGAAAAAACAATGTCTGCAAGTAATAAGCATAATCCAAAATCAAATTCATGGTTTAATAAAGTGAAAAAATTTTTTGATGAGATGAAATTTTAGAATCGTGCTTGGATCAAGGAGTAAGTAGTATGCAAAAAGTTCCAATGACAATAGAAGGCGCAGAAAAATTACGCGAAGAATTAAATCGCTTAAAACATACTGAGCGTCCACGCATTATTAGTGCGATTGCAGAGGCGCGAGCGCACGGTGATTTGAAAGAAAATGCTGAATATCATGCGGCGCGTGAACAGCAGGGATTTACTGAGGGACGCATTCTTGAAATTGAAACCAAGCTTTCTGCCGCTCATGTCATTGATATTACAAAAATGGAAAATACAGGACGCATTATTTTTGGTGTGACGGTGAAGTTAGTTGATAGTCACGATCAAACACTTCAGTATCAAATTGTTGGCGAAGATGAAGCGGATATTAACGCCAATAAAATTTCTATTACCTCACCTGTTGCTCGTGCATTAATTGGCAAATACGAAGGTGATAAGGTCGAAGTGCAAACGCCAGATGGTGTCAATGTTTATGAAATTCAGGCAGTCGAATATGTGTGATCAATATGGCCGGTAAAAGCAGCGGTCGCTGGCTGAAAGAACATTTCTCTGATCCCTATGTAAAACTTGCCCAACAAGCAGGATATCGATCTCGCGCAGTTTATAAATTATTAGAAATACAAAAACGCGACCATTTATTTAAACCCGGCATGACAGTGATTGATCTGGGTGCAGCGCCTGGTGGTTGGTCACAATTGCTAGTTGAATTGCTACAGCCGAAAGGGCAGGTGCTAGCCTTAGATATTTTGCCGATGGAACCCATCGCAGGTGTTGATTTTATTCTAGGTGATTTTTCTAGTGATGAATGTCTGCAGCTCTTGCGTGAGAAATTAATATCAGCGAGGGCGTCAGTCGTTGATTGGGTTATTTCTGATATGGCGCCTAATATGAGCGGTAATGAAAGTGTTGATATTCCTCGATCTATGTACTTAGCAGAACTTGCCTTAGATTTTGCCTTACAAGTATTGGGGCCAACGGGTGGTTTTCTTATTAAGGCATTTCAAGGCGAAGGTTTTGATGCGTTGTTTGCTGAAATAAAGCGCAACTTTCAAACAGTTGCTATTCGTAAGCCAAAAGCATCGAGAAATCGTTCACGGGAAGTCTATATTTTAGCAAGAAACAAGAAAGTAGAATTGTAAACAGACCCTAGGTATGATGGAGTTATGTGGTGATAAGAAATAAAGTTTTTTTGCTTTTCAAATGAGGCCAATCAACGTGAACGATACGATCAAAACCTTACTCTTGTGGATAGTCATCGCGATTATTTTGATCTCTGTTTTTAATAACTTTGGGCCGCGGCGTGAATCAGATGAACGTATGAATTATTCTTCCTTTGTTGGTGCGGTCAAACAGGGGAATGTAAAGACTGTTACTATTTCAGATCAAAATGTCACAGGAACCTTGCAAAACAATAAAACATTTTCAACCTATCTGCCTGTGCGTGAAGATAATTCACTGTTGCAGCAAATGCTGACTAAGGGTGTGGTGATAGAAGGTAAACCACCAGAACAGCCTGGCATTTTAATGCATTTACTTAATTTATTACCGTGGATTGTCTTATTCGCTATTTGGTTTTATGTCTTACGTCAACAGGCAGGTGGAGGTAAGGGTGGTGCCTTTTCATTTGGACGCAGTCGGGCGCGCTTGCTTGGTTCTGATCAAGTAAAAATTACCTTTGCTGATGTGGCGGGCTGCGAAGAAGCCAAAGAAGAAGTAAAAGAATTAGTCGATTTTTTAAAAGACCCAGGCAAGTTTCAACGTTTGGGCGGTAAAATTCCTCGAGGTGTTTTGTTGGTTGGTCCACCTGGAACAGGTAAAACCTTGCTGGCACGTGCAGTGGCAGGTGAAGCAAAAGTACCCTTCTTTACTATCTCGGGATCAGATTTTGTCGAAATGTTTGTGGGCGTTGGCGCATCTCGTGTTCGTGATATGTTTGAGCAAGCTAAGAAACAGGCGCCTTGTATTATTTTCATTGATGAAATTGATGCAGTGGGACGTCATCGTGGTGCGGGTTTGGGCGGCGGACATGATGAACGTGAACAAACCCTAAATCAATTATTAGTCGAAATGGATGGCTTTCAAGGCAGTGAAGGTGTCATTGTTATTGCTGCGACAAATAGACCTGATGTCTTAGATCCTGCGCTATTACGCCCAGGCCGTTTTGATCGGCAAGTTGTTGTAGGCTTACCCGATGTACGTGGCCGTGAACAAATATTACGTGTGCATAGCCGTAAAGTACCTTTGGCTGATGATGTCGATGTTGGTGTGATTGCGCGTAGTACTCCAGGATTTTCTGGCGCCGATCTTGCAAATATTGTTAATGAATCTGCTTTATTTGCTGCGCGTGCAAATAAGCGTACCGTTGATATGGAAGATTTTGAAAAAGCAAAAGACAAAATATTAATGGGTGCAGAACGCCGCTCTATGGTGATGACGGAACAGGAAAAGACATTGACTGCTTATCATGAAGCTGGCCATGCGATTGTGGGCTTGCTCGTGCCTGAGCATGATCCAGTACATAAAGTGACTATCATCCCGCGTGGAAGAGCTTTGGGTGTCACGATGTTCTTGCCGGAAGGTGATCGTTACAATTACACCAGAGAATATTTAGAAAGCAAGATTTCTAGTGCATTTGGCGGTCGTTTGGCGGAATGGATTATTTTTGGTGAAAATAAAGTGACGACAGGCGCATCCAATGATATTCAAAAAGCTACAGAAATCGCGAGAAACATGGTTACAAAGTGGGGATTATCGAATAAATTGGGTCCCCTAACTTTGGGTGGAGATGACGAAGAAGTATTTTTAGGTCACTCTATTACACGACATAAAGAAGTCTCTGAAGCGACATCAAGTATAGTCGATGCAGAAGTACGCAGCATTATTGAGCGTAATTATGTACGTGCAGAAAAATTATTGCGTGATAATATCGATAAATTACACGCCATGGCAGAATCGTTACTGAAGTATGAAACAATAGGTCAAGATCAAATTAAAGATATTATGGCTGGAATTCCAGCGCGCGAACCTGCTAACTGGCATAATAAAGGCGTCATAGATAATGTTAAGCCAGAGGAAATTATCGCACCTGAAGATAGTAAAGCACTGAAAATAGATGATGAAGAGGCGACATCCGTCAATGGCACATCCACTAACTGAAATGACACAATCATCTTACGCATCGCGACGTTACTTTGGTACTGATGGTATTCGAGGCCGAGTTGGTGTTTGGCCTATTACCCCAGAATTTGTGCTAAAACTAGGCTGGGCAGTGGGTAGAGTATTGGCGCGTCAAGGTAATGGTAAGGTTTTAATCGGCAAGGATACACGTATCTCAGGCTATATGTTTGAATCTGTGCTTGAGTCTGGTTTGTCTGCTGCAGGTATTGATACACATTTGCTAGGGCCCATGCCAACGCCAGCGATCGCCTATCTTACTCGTACGCTGCGTGCTCAAGCGGGTATTGTCATTTCCGCTTCACATAACCCCTATTATGACAATGGCATCAAATTTTTTTCCGCTCAGGGAACTAAGTTAGCAGATAGTATCGAGCTGGCTATTGAAGAACAGCTAGAACAAGCCATGACAACGGTTGATTCTGCTCAATTAGGCAAGGCAATTCGCGTCGTTGATGCACCGGGTCGATATATTGAATTTTGCAAAAGTACAGTTTCATCAGACATTATTTTGAGTGGTCTCAAGATTGTGGTAGATTGTGCGCATGGCGCAGCTTATCATATTGCTCCCAATGTTTTGCGCGAATTAGGCGCAGAAGTGATTGAGATGGGTGTTGAGCCAAATGGCTTAAATATTAATCTCGATTGCGGCGCAACACATCCTAAAATGCTGCAAGAAGAAGTACTGCGGCACAGGGCTGATTTGGGCATTGCTTTGGATGGTGATGGCGATCGTGTGGTGATGATTGACCATGAGGGCCATATTTTAGATGGCGACGAGTTACTGTATGTGATTGTCAAAGACAAGGTGGCGCGTGCTTCTTTTAAGGGCGGCGTCATAGGCACTGTGATGTCTAATTTTGGCTTTGAACAAGCATTAAAGCAATTAGGCTTGGATTTTGTGCGTGTGCCCGTTGGCGATCGCTATATTATGAGTGAACTAATTAATCGCGGCTGGTCTTTGGGGGGCGAGCCCTCAGGCCATGTCGTATGTTTGCAATTGACAACGACCGGTGATGGGATTATTACTGCATTACAGGTGTTGGCTGCAATGCGGCATCAGAATCAATCGTTGGCGGATATTCGTGCGGGATGGGTAAAATACCCGCAGGTATTACTTAATGTGAAAGTGCAAAATCAAGAGCATGCGCTTGAGCTTAATGCTAATATCCAACAAGCGATAAAAGATACGGAGCAAGTGCTTGGCAATAAGGGCCGAGTGCTGTTGCGTAAATCAGGAACAGAACCACTTATTCGTGTTATGGTAGAAGGTGAAGACGAGCTTCATGTGCGAAAGCTTGCGGAGCAGTTAGCTAACGTAGTGCAGGTAGAGTTGGGGATGTGAGGTACTGTTTTAACTTTAATGAAAGGTGAATGTTATGGCTATAAGAGAAAAAGGAACTGTTAAATGGTTCAACAATGATAAAGGATTTGGCTTTATCACAAGAGAAAATGGCGGCGATGTATTTGTCCATTTTAGAGCGATCACTGGTGATGGTTATCGTTCCTTGTCTGAAGGGCAGACAGTAGAATTTACTGTGTCCCAAGGACAGAAAGGCTTACAAGCAGAAAATGTTACTGTTGTTGGCTAGTTTCTTTTGAGTAAAGTAAAAAAGGGATGATGATCATCCCTTTTTTATTCTTTTTTATTAAAGACAATCCTCTCTTTTTAAAACACTAGAGAGGATTGTGAGTAAGTTGCCTAACTTAATACTATCTTAAGCTACCATTTCTTTTAATTTCTTGAGGGCTTTGATTTTTACAGCTTTATATGCAGGTCTGGCTTTGATCATGATTTCTTCGCCAGTGAAAGGATTTACGCCTTTGCGTGCTGCACGTGCTGGTTTTTTAACGACGCTAATCTTCATTAACCCAGGAAGGACAAAAGTACCAGGGCCACCAGATTTCACGTGTTTTTCGATAACTTGGGTGAGACAATCAAGAACACATACGACATCTTTTTTAGAGAGCGTAGTAACATCGGTCATTGTTCTGATCATTCCACTTTTTGACAAAGCATCTTTAATTTGAGGCATTTTTTTCGCTGCCATTTTGACAGCTGTTTTTCCATTACCAGACTTCCTTTTCATTTTAGATGTAGACTTCTTCACAGCCATGTTTATTCCTCACTAAATGTAAAAAGACACTAGATAAAATATCATTTTTGTAGAATTTTGCGAGGTTTATTTATCATTTTTCGCAATAAATTACAAAAAATAGGGGAAAAATAGGGGAAATGGCGAAATTTTCCGTATACAGGCGGTTTTTTTAGCTGGATTTACAATATTTTAGCGCTTGCTAGAGTCGTTTCTATTATCCCTAAATGTTGATTTTGAGCTTTCTAAATGTTGATTTTGAGCTTTAATGGCTTGCTTGTTTTTACTGCTTACTATACAATTCTCGCGCTCTAAAAGGTTTGTTTACTATTCCATAGGATTAAAGATGAAAACGTATTTTGCAACGAATGAAAGTATAGAACATAAGTGGTATCTCGTTGATGCATCAGGCAAAGTGCTAGGCAGATTAGCGACACAAATCGCAAATTATTTGCGCGGGAAACACAAACCAGAATTTACCCCTCACGCTGATGCGGGAGATTATGTGGTGGTGGTTAATGCGGCACAAATTAAGGTAACGGGAAACAAAGAACAGGATAAGGTTTATTATCGCCACTCAGGCTATCCAGGGGGTTTGAAAGAAACAACCTTTGATAAGATGATGGAAAAAGACCCTACACGAATTATTGAACTTGCTGTTAAGGGTATGCTGCCTAAGAATCCATTAGGTCGTGCAATGTTAAGAAAATTAAAAGTGTACTCAGGCACTGAGCATCCTCATGTTGCGCAACAGCCCGAAGTTATTTGTTTTGATAAAAATAAAGCAGAATAGGATACTAATATGGCAGGTAAAACTCAGACAAATCCCTATGGCACGGGTCGTCGTAAAACATCAACTGCGCGTGTGTCAATCAAACCCGGTACGGGCAATATTGTAGTGAATACCAAGCAGCTTGATGATTACTTTGGTCGTGAAACGGCGCGTATGATTGTTCGCCAACCATTAGAAGTCACCGCTATGCAAGGCAAGTTTGATATTGAAGCAACGGTTACGGGCGGTGGTCCCAGTGGTCAGGCAGGTGCAATACGACTTGGTATCGCTCGCGCATTGTTGAAATTAGATGAAGCAATGAGAAAGGTTTTGCGTGCGGCAGGTTTATTAACAAGAGATTCGCGTGAAGTTGAGCGTAAGAAAGTGGGTTTGCATGGAGCTCGCAGACGTCCTCAATACTCCAAACGATGATATCTTAACCAGATACTCGTCTGCGATTGGGGGATCGTCTAGTGGTAGGACTACGGACTCTGACTCCGTCAGCCTAGGTTCGAATCCTAGTCCCCCAGTTATCTATTATCCTATCGTATTGCGCGCACATACTCGCAATATCAACTATTCATTCTAAACTGAGAGGGTGTGGCATGGCAGTAATTACTAATAAACGCTCAGTAATGACCTTATATTCTGGTGCGGTAGATATCCCAAGTCATCGCGTTCGTATTGTCTTGGCTGAAAAAGGCGTTTCATATGAAGTGATCAACGTCGAGCCGCGTGCTAAACCAGAAGATTTGCTAGAATTGAATCCCTACGGTAGTGTGCCTACCTTGGTTGATCGCGAGTTGGTTTTGTACGAACCGAATATTATTACTGAATATTTAGATGAGCGTTTTCCTCATCCACCGCTTATGCCAGTTTATCCTGTTGCGCGCGCCAAAGCGCGATTAATTATTTATCGCTTTGATCGTGAATGGACACCGCTTATTCGGAAATTAGAAACAAGTAAAGCCGCAGAAATGCGCGCTGCAGCGAAAGAATTAGCAAGTTATATTGCTCAACTTATTCCTGCTTTTAATGCTTCTCCTTATTTTATGGGAGAAGAATTTACTTTAGTTGATTGCTGTATTGCCCCAGTATTATGGCGCTTACCTGCTTGGGATATTTATTTTTCTCCTGCAGAAACTAAAGTCATCAACAAATATGCCAATAGAATATTTCAGCGGGATTCTTTTCAAGCAAGTCTCACTGAAGCAGAACAAGAATTAAGAAAATTAACAGACGCTGAATCTGCTTAATGGAGCAAGTTATGCTATCAAATAAACCTTATTTGTTACGTGCTTTTTATCAATGGATTGTTGATAGTAAATGTACGGCTATTTTAGTGATTGATGCGAATAATCCTCGCTGTAAAATACCACTTGATTTTGCCGAAAGTGGTGAGATCGTATTTAACATTTCACCTGACGCCATTCGTGATTTAAAAATGTTAAATGAATGCGTAGAATTTAAGGCTTCCTTTTCCGGCGTAGTCTATGTCATACATGCGCCTATTAATGCGATTCTGGCGATTTATGCGGAAGAAAATGGTGAAGGTATTTTCTTTGATGCGGAAGATGATAATGAAAGTGTCGCACCGCTTAAAGGAGTCACTGGTTTATCAGTCATTCAATCTGAGCCTGAATTTGATATGGATGAGCTTAATATTGCCAAGCCTCAGCAAGCGGCTAGGCCTTTTTTGAAATTGGTTGAGTAGAAGGTTTTTTGTTTCGTAGCGTTTGTTGTTATAAGAGTGTTCGTCGTTGCTGAAACGTTTGTCGTTGCTGAAGCGTTCGTCGTTGCGAGGAGTGCTTTTTACGACGAAGCAATCCAGGCTTCGACTTTTATATAAAAGCAACATTTAATAAAAGTCGAAGCCTGGATTGCTTCGTCGTAAAAAGCACTCCTCGCAACGACGAACGCTTCAGCAACGACGAACGCTTCAGTAACGACGAACGCTTCAATAATGACGAGCACTCGCGAAACATCCGCGCATCTAATTAACACCTCTACCCCTCCTCCAACTTAAATCCAATCCGATTAAAATGTCCTTCCAATTCATCTATATTATTAAATCGTATCCGCACATATCCCCCGCCACGATCTTCATATTCAATTTGCACGCGATTACCCACGTGATCAGAGAGTGCCATTTCCAAATGTTTTAAATTAGCATCGCTATAAGCATTTTCAGTCGAAGCAGATTGCTGTAATTTTCGTGCTTCTATTTCCAGTTTGCGCACATTCCAATTTTTTTGCACACAGCGTTCAGCTAATTCAATTTGATGAAGGTGAGATAATCCAGCAAGTATTTTGCCGTGACCTTCTGTCAATTGCGCAGAAGCTAAATATTTTTGTACGCGTGCATCCAGTTTAAGTAAGCGTAATGAATTGGTGATTGCCGTGCGTGACTTACCAACTGAGGCAGCCACTTCTTCATGCAAGTAATGAAATTCATCAATGAGACGCTGATAAGCTTGGGCTTCTTCTATGGGATTGAGATCAGCACGACTAATATTTTCCACAATAGAAGCTTGTAGGGCTTGTTCATCGCTATATTGAAAAACAAGACAGCTTACTTCAGTCAAGCCCGCAAGTTGCGCCGCACGCCATCTTCTTTCACCCGCGACAATTTCATAGTGGCTATGATCAATAGGCCTTACCACAATGGGTTGCAGTAAGCCGTCAGTACTTTGAATGGAATCAGCCAATTCCCGTAATTTTTCCGGGTCAAAATGCTGTCGCGGTTGATAGCGCCCCCGACTCAGTAATTCGATAGGGATATGTTGGAAAATAGGTTTTCGTCGCTGCATAGTTATCATGTTGTTTGAGAAGAATTGTAATGGGTATAGTATACTTCCAGTCGCATTCTCACACAATAACAAACATTTCAATTTATGGAGTCTGTATGCAGCGCAATGTAATATTTTCTATTCGGAAATTGATTGATAAAAACATGTCACTTCAAGATATTTTAAGTCTTTTGATTGAGACAGATTATGAACTGATGATAGGTCATTATATTGCAAGAGATCAAGATGCTGACTCAGTAAAAGAATATGTAGATTTTCTTGTTGAATGTTATAAATTTAATATTAGACGCGATACCGTGAATGAATTGCTATTACGAGCCAAGAATGATGTTAATGCCAATATCGGTTCAGTGATTGCAGAGTGTCATGATGCAGCTTTGCTGATGTATTTTCTCGATCGCCTTAATACGCTGATTGAACATGGCCTCGATGCAAATCAAGTGATCGCATCATTTGGAGAAAAAAACTCGAGTGATTGGTTTCTTGTGCTCATCATAGCGCATAAATTTGATATCACAACCCTTTCTCTATTATTTGAAACGCTAAGTCATTTTATGAAACATGACGTAGATGTTGAGCAAGTATTTTCTCTGCTTCAAACAAAAGGTCCCAAAGATTTGTGCATGGGAGAAACAATAGCAGTAAAACGAGATGCAGCATGCAATATAAAATATCTTGAATTTCTTGCTAGTCTTTTAGAGAAGGGATTAGAAGCACGAAAAATATTAGAAGAATTACAGATTGAAGCACCTACTGGTTTTAACTACCAACATCACATTATGAAACATCAAGATGGTTCTGTTTTGTGTTCCTATATGGATTTGCTTGTATCTTGTCTTAAAAAAGGATGTCGAAGAATCAGTTTACATGATCATCTCATCTCACCACTTCCTGGCGGAATTTTTTCACGGATAAGTATTTTGCATGATTCAATACATCGAAAAGATCCAGCACTTCTTTATAAAATAATTAATAGCAGTTTATTAAATGATAATGATTTTGCGGCATTAGTGACACATAAAAGAATCGTCTTGGCTTATATTGTGACTTTGCCCAAGGAGCGTGCTATCGGAGCCTTGCAGCGCTGCAAGGATGCAAATCGTTCTCTGGGTAAGTTTATTCGGGGAAAGACAGGTAATTTTACCGACAATACACCAGAGATGTTAAAGCTCGTTGATAGTCATTTGGAGGAGCTTCAAGGAGAATTTGCCTCATTGACTGCTCAATCTACAACGGCCGTCTTTCGTCAATTAGTTCCCATCTATATAGGGGTGCATAAGATCAAAGATGCGAAGGTAAGACAGAAGGAAATTGATAGGCAATTGGCTGCTGGTAAGCAATTTGCCCCGCCTAATGAGCGCGTGCTAAGCCCTGCTGAGGCGCAAGCTGAATATACTGCGGTGCCAAAGGTGATGCCGAGCCGCATCTGCCAGCCCAAGTAAATAATTAATATAAATATTAACAAAATTAATATTTATATTTACTTTATTAATATTTATGATATCATTTCAAATGAATATTAATTTTAAGGTGACTCAATGCCTGAATTAACCCATTGCCCCTATTGCCAAGGCGATTTTCTTATCAAGGAAGTCGAGTGCCAAAGCTGCCATACTCAAATCAAGGGCAGCTTCAAGGCAAATCGTTTTCACTTGTTTGATGCTGAAGATCTTTTCTTTATTGAAATGTTTTTGAAAAATGAGGGTAATATTAAATTAATGGAAAGGGATCTCAGTGTCTCCTATCCCACCGTTAAAGGACGGCTAAAAAGCATTATTAAGACGCTTGGCTATGATGCGGAAGATCATCCTGCCACAGCCCGTCTTAAAATTTTAAATGATTTAGCCGAAGGCAAAATTGAAGTAAAAGAAGCGATGAAACTATTGAGAGATTTAACATGATTATCTTACAAATATTGAGCGCTATTTTATTAATCCCCTTAAGCATTGTGATGTTGATATTGGCGAATATCTACATCGTGCATAGAGCTTATTTTCTCTTTGAATTAAGCATTGCACTGATTTATTCGATTTTGTGCGGCATCTTATTTGTGAGCATCAAGGCAATCGTGATTGCGTTTATCATGTTAATGATTCTTTACATGATAAGAACGCGTTATTTATTTAATCGATTTAATAAAGAGGAAAAGAAAATGTCTAATGAACGAAAATTAATTTTAGAAATGCTAAAGTCTGGAAAAATTACTGTTGATGAAGCGGAAAAATTGCTGGAAAGTGCAGTTGACATGCATGAGGAAGTTCAAGCAGCAAAATCCATCAATAAAAAATTCTTGAGAATATTTGTCATTGATGGCGAGAGCACTAAGGTCAACATTAATATTCCCATTGCCTTGGCTGAAATCGGTTTGAAATTAATACCCAAAGATACTTTGAATGTGCAGGGTAGGGAAATTAAACCAGATGAAATTTTGAAACTCATTCAAGAAGGTAATGAAGGCGAATTAGTAAATATTGATACGATGGAAAAGGGTAGGCAAGTCAAAGTTAAAATTTATATTGCCTGAGAATTTTATCATGATTGCGAGGCTATTAGTAAAATCACTCGTTGTATTAATCTGCTTGCTGAGCCTTTGCGATGCTGCCTTTTCACAAACCTGGGGCAGCATTGAATATCTCGATTGGTGGGCAGAAAATTCTCCGGTGAGTGTGCCCTTGATCACACGAAATAATAATCCCATTTATGATGCTTCTCTTGCTAATCCAGGTACGCAAATTATTTTTGGCGCTGGTTCAAATAGAAATGCTTTTGATTTTGGCGGGATAAATGGTGGCCGCATCTCTGTAGGTACTTGGCTTAATGCGGTAAATCAATTTGGCATAGAAGCCAGTGCTTTTGCTTTGGCGCAAGCAGAAAATTCATTTACGGCTTCTTCTGTCAATGGCGCTATCCCTGTTGTCAATATTCCCTTTGTCTCAATTCCACCAGGCAGTGCGGATGTTTTAGTGCGCCCAGGCGTGGCGAATACGGCGACTGTTAATGATAAGTTTCAAGTTGCTAGTGTTGAATTAAATAGTTTATACAACTTGCATTCCCAGCAATTTGTTCCGCTGGTCATACTAGCGGGATTGCGTTACATGAATGTCAATGAAGGTTTAGTTTTGCAAGATACGAGTTATCCTGCAGGCTCGCCGCCCACTATTATCCGCGATCATTTTTCCACTAATAATAATTTTTATGGGATACAATTAGGCGCACGCAGTAATTTTGCTTATCATTCTTTTATTATGGGTGTGACAGCAGAAGTTGCAGCAGGTGAAAATGATCAAACACTTTCTATTAAGGGTCTTTCTAGCAGCGGTACGCTTCAAGAACCGATTGGCCTTTTTGCTGAATCGACGAATAGTGGTCATTTTAGCCATCATGAATTTGCCATCCTATCTTCATTACAAGCAAAAATTGCTTATCAATGGAAGCCCTATGTTCGGCCTTTTATTACTTATGATTTCATTTATCTTAATCATATTATTCGCCCCGGCAAGGAAATCGATCCTAATATTAATGTCAGTCAAAATAATTTACTTGGCGGATCGGGTGTATTATCAGGCCCTGCTGTGCCCGCGGTGAAATTTAATAGTGTGGGAATGTGGATGCAGGGATTTGGGATTGGGGTTGAGGTGGATTGTTAGAAAAAACTAGCCCCATAAAGCGCCAATAGGAATAGCCCAAAGATTATCTCCCATGGAGCCGGCATGCTCGCCTGAATATAAAACAATTCCAATGAAGGGTCTTTTTTTAGCGATATTATCTCTAAACCATTTAAGATGTTTGAAATCAGTTATACTAATGCCAGAGCCTGCTTTAACTTTTATTCCTAACAAGGCATGATCTTCGCGTTCGATGAGAAAATCAATTTCACGTTGTTCGCGGTCTCGATAGTGAAATAATTCATATTTTCCATTATTAGCATCCACCTGAGCAGCTAATTCATTAAAGATGAAGGTTTCAATTAATTTGCCAGAACGGTCTGCGTCTAATTCGACTTGATCCATGCGCCAACGAAGAATGGAAGCCATCAGCCCTGAATCTGTCATATATAATTTTGATTGTTTGCCGACACGCTCATAGTCTGTACGTGTCCAAGGTTGGACGTTTTCTATAATATAAAGCGCTTCAAGGGCATTGATGTAAGATTCAATGGTTGGACGGCGAATAGAAAGTCCTGAACCAATGGCGGAGATATCCATAAATTTACCAGACCAGGCAGCAAGAACATGAATTAATTTTCGCATTGCATCGAGACGAGTGATATGTGCAATATCGTTTAGATCACGTTCAAGTAAGGCAGCGATATAATCTTTATGCCATTGCTGACGATCTTTTTCTTTTAATTTGATTGCTTCAGGGAAGCCACCACGAAATGCGATATCCAGCGTTGTCTTGCGATCGTAGACCTTATTTTTCGGCACTATAAATTTTTGTTTGAAAGCTTTTTCCAAAAAACTAGGCTGCATGCCTAGTAATTCGCCTTGTGTAAGTGGCCGTAAACGTATTTTTCTAATTCGTCCTGCAAGCGATTCCTGTACCCCAGGAAGTGATTGAATGTTGGCTGAGCCTGTCAGCAGGTATTGTCCAGGTTTAGTATTCTTATCAACGACTAACTTAATAGCGGAAAGTAAATCAGGAGCACGTTGTATCTCATCAATGATCAGCATCTTGCCGCTGTGTTTAACAAAGCCTTGAGGATCATTGATGGCGAGTTGTCTCATAGTCAAGTCATCTAATGTTCGATAGGCCGTGTCTTTTTTGGCGATTTGCCTAGCTAAGGTTGTTTTGCCGCATTGCCGTGCGCCGCATAACAATAGTACCCGGCGTGTCTTTAATGCCTCGTCAATCGTTATTTCTTGCCATCTATCATATATTGTATTCATAAAATCAATATCTTACCTATTATCAAGCAAGCCGCGATTTTACTCATTATAACACCGCGATTTTATAAATGGAATAGCCGCGATTTTACTAATCATAACACCGCGATTTTATAAGTGATTTATGGAGGAGGGAGACTGCCGTGCTAAACATAGCTTATTCTGCCGTGCCAAACATAGCTTATTATGCAAATTTTCTTGAGAATATAATAGAATGGCGCCGATTTTATCATAAATAAGGAATTAAACCCGTGCAAAGAAATCATTATCAAGTACTCAAGCTTGCAACAAATGCATCACAAGAAGAAATTAAGGCAGCTTATAAAAAATTAGCGCTCGAAAATCATCCCGATAAAAATGCGGGTAATAAAGAAAAAGAAGAGGAATTCAAAAAAATAGCTGAAGCTTATGGCGTGTTATCCGATGAAGATCAAAAAGTAAAGTATGATTTACTACAGGGTATGGTGCCAATGTACAGGGTAGTAAATTCATCCCCCTTTTTTACTGCGCAGGCTGAGATGCCTTCCTTTACTGTTTGTTTTCCGACGCTTGCTATTCTACGAACAAGTTATCCTATCGATCCAGATAGCCCTATTAAAATGGCTTTATTAGGTTCAAAATCAGCTGCTATCGATAAATTTCTGCGTTATGCTTGGAATGATCCATCCGATCAGTTGAGTTTCGCGATGGATAGTTTTAAAGAACAATACACGATGAATGTATGGCCAACATCTTGCTTAAATGGAATATCGCTCATATTGATTTTTAATCAACAAAGTAATTATCTCAAAAAAATCCAAGCTTGTTTGCGGGATGATCCCGATACCTGCCAAGTTATTAGGTTAAATTGCTCTCTTTCGAAATGTGATGTAACCAATGATGGAACGCTGGCTGCTTTTGATGATGGAGTGTATATGTCATCTTCTAGCGAACAGCATGAGTCATCAGCATCTCAATGTATGTCACAATTATTTCTCGCGCTAGAAACCAGGTTGATGCAAGTTATTCCAAAAGAAGTGATGGAAGAGAGAATTATTCGTCTGCAAGCTGCGAGGAATGATGGCGCTGATAAAGAGGATGCGCTCGAAAGCAGTAATTGTTGTCGGTTTTAGACTTTTTTACTCGGGGTGACAGGATTTGAACCTGCGACATCTGCCTCCCGAAGGCAGCGCTCTACCAGGCTGAGCCACACCCCGAATGATCAACAGAAACTAATATGTCCTATTAACAACAAAATCGCTCAAGTCTTCTAAAGCCTGACGATAGGGAGATGCATGGACTTGAGATAGGGCATGCTTGGCTTTTAAGGCATGCTGTTTTGCTGCATCGGCAGTGTACTTGATCGCCCCAGTGGATTCAATAATACCGAGGACATCCTGCAAATTTTTGTTGGAACCCGAGCGTATGGTCTTGCGTAATAATTCGAGATCAGCGCCCTTACTTTGCCGCATGGCATGAATTAAAGGCAGGGTAGTCTTGCCCTGAGTAATATCTTGCCCAATATTTTTACCGGTTTTTTCAGCATAATCCAAGGCATCATCGATGAGTTGATAGGCTAAACCAAGATGCGAGCCATATTCACGTAAGGCATTAACATGCGCGTCATTTTCTGAAGAGATCAATGCGACAAGATGCGTGGATATTTCAAATAATTTTGCTGTTTTTCGCTCAATCACATCAAAATAAAAGGCTTCTGTGGTATCAGGATTATTGCAATTGACTAATTGCATAATTTCACCCTCTGCCAAGAGATGGGTTGCATTGGTAAAAATCTCTAAAACCGCCCTATGTTTTAAGCCCACGATAATTTGAAAGGCACGTGAATAAAGAAAATCTCCGACTAATACGCTTGTATCACTTCCCCAAATAATATTGGCAGTTTTATGTCCACGTCTTAGGCTGGAGCCATCAACAACATCATCATGTAATAAGGTTGCTGTGTGAAATAGTTCAATGATTGCGGCAAGGGCAATATGTTGATGCATATGTTTATCAAAGGTGCGAGCACTCAATAATAAAACGAGAGGACGAATCCGTTTGCCGCCGCATGTCAAGACATATTCAATGACTTGCTTTATCATGGGCATTTCAGATTTCAACTGTGAAATAATAAATTGATCGGTTGAATCTAAATCTTCTTTTACTAGTGCGCGAATAGATTCTAAGGGCATGCGGCTGTCTCATAAAATGACAAAATATTGTATGAGAATCCTAGAGACCGCCTATCATACTGTCAAGCAGCTTCTTCTCTCGGCTTGAAAATGATAAATTATCACGATGTCTAAATTTAACGAATGGAGCATATATGCCTTCTTTTGATATTGTTTCTAATATAGACCAGCATGAACTGACTAATGCGGTAGACCAAGCAAATCGCGAAGTGTCTACCCGCTTTGATTTTAAAGATACGAATGCGCACGTGGATTTGAATAAGAATGATATTACCTTGATTGCGCCCACTGATTTTCAATTAAAGCAAATCGATGAGATTTTGCGAAATAAATTAAGTAAGCGGCAAATTGACATGCGTTCTTTGAATTATAAGGAAATCACTAGTAATTTAAATGAGGCAAAGCAAATCGTAGAAGTGAAACAAGGTATTGATACTGAAAATGCCAAGAAAATTGTTAAAATGATTAAAGAAGGGCAGTTGAAGGTGCAGGCAGCGATTCAAGGTGAGCAAATTCGTGTGACGGGGAAAAAGCGTGATGATTTGCAGCAAGTGATTGCCATGCTGCGTGAGGCGAAGGTGGCACTTCCGCTGCAGTTTATTAATTTTCGGGATTGAGTTAGACGGCGAAGCTGTCATGCCAGCCGCACGCTTTTTGTGCGAGGTGGCATCCAGGAATTTACTTTGACAAGTATCTGAACTGGATGCCACCTCGCACAAAAAGCGTGCGGCTGGCATGACAGCTTCGCCGTCTCGAACGGTTCAAACCAGAACAATTAGCGATGATAAGGATGCTGCTGCAAAATACTCCAAGCTCGATACAATTGCTCAGCAACAATGACTCGCACAAGAATATGAGGAAAGGTAAGCAAAGAAAGTGACCATCTCTGTTCAGCTCGCTTTAAACAATCTGGCGACAAGCCCTCAGGGCCGCCCACTAACAAATCAATATTGCGCCCAGCCTGCTGCCATTCATGCAAATAAGTAGCGAGTTGTTCTGTAGACCATAAACTGCCTTTGACATCTAAGGCAATTACATGATGCTGCGGTTTAATGAGGGCAAGTAGTTTTTCACCTTCACGCTGCATGACGCGCTGCTTATCACCTTGCTGTTTTTCTGCGGGGACTTCAAGCAGTTCAAAAGCATAGTAAGGCGGTAAACGCATTGCATATTCTTCATAACCCTCCTGTATCCACGAGGGTATCTTATGTGTAATGGTCAATAAGCGAATTTTCACGATGAATTATTTTGCTCACGTAATTCTTTGACGGGTTCCCATAAATCTTCCAAACTATAAAATGCACGTGTGGCAGCAAGCATGACATGAACAACGACATCACCAAGATCGACAACGATCCATTCACTTTCATCGTCACCCTCGGTGCGGACAAGAGGCGCATGCACGGCCTTGCCTTTAACAGCGACACTTTCTGCTAAGGCTTTTACATGGCGAGTCGAGCGGCCAGTACAAATCACCATATAATCTGTAATCGTGGTTAGAGAACGGACATCAATTGCAACAATATCTGCGCCCTTCATTTCATCTAAGGTGGTCACACTTAAATCACGTAATTCTTCTGCTTTTATCATAATTTCTATAGGTCTCGTTTGTTTAAAACTTGCCAACTCGATAAATACCCTGCTGCTTGATGTAATCATAAACACTATCGGGCAATAAATACCTTGGATTTCTTCCCATTGCAATCTGTTTTCGAATATCAGTCGCAGAAATTTCCAAGGCGGTAATAGGGCGCAATAAGATGCCGCCTGCCAAATTTTCGTGAATAAAAGAGACTTCTTCTTGTAAATGTGTTTTTAATAGCTCGGCAGAAGGCCCATCTAGCGGCGTTTGATAATGCGGTCTATGTGCGATGATAATGTGTGCTTGCTCTAAAATATCTAACCAACGATGCCAGCTTGCCAAACCTAAAAAAGCATCAATACCCATCAGTAAACAAAGCGGAATACCAGGCAAACTCTTGCGCATTTCTAGCAAGGTATCAATCGTGTAGGTCGGGCCCTTACGCTGGATTTCACAATCATTGGCATAAAGGGCAGGTTCTGCAGCAATCGCACATTTTACCATGCTCAAGCGTTGTTCTGGTGTGGCCACAGGCTGTTTACGATGCATGGGTTGATAGCAGGGTATGATATGCACACTGGCTAAATCCAGTGCTTCATAGAGTTCAAGGGCTAGCCTCAAATGCCCTAAATGGATAGGGTCAAAAGTGCCGCCTAAAATACCAATGGCTTTGTGTGTTTGATGCATTCTTTTATTATACCCCGAAACGCAAACAAAATAAGGCCAAAGCATCCCAAATATCGCCCTGTCTTGCCCCTTTGATGACTTGATCTAAATCAGCAGCAGCGCTGATATATTGCCTGCAATTCTCAGCAGTTAAACGCGATAAGCATTGACGCACTAGAGGTTGACGGCGTGCAAATACACGATGTTTTTTAAATAAGGGATCGAGCGAATTGCCCTGTTTTAATTGCTGAATTAATTCTGCTAATAATCGCAATTCACGCGTAATACCCCATAAAATTAAGGTGGGTTCAATTCCTTCATCTTTTAAATGCTGTAAAATATGCAGGGATTTTGCCGGATTAGCGCTAATCAAGGCATCAATGAAATCAAATACAGTAAAGCGATTTTCATCAATGAGTAATTCTTTGATGAGGTGCTCATCAAGGGGCTGTTCCGCTTTCAATAAATAAATTTTTTCTAAGGCTTGCGCGGCTGCAATGAGATTGCCTTCCACATAATCTGCGATGACTTGGCAGCTTGCTTTGCTCAATGATAATTGATATTTACTCGCAGCTCTTTGACTAAGCCATGCAGGCAATTGTTCGCCTGCGATGGGCCAAATAGGCAGGATGACCGCATTTTTTTCCAGTCCAATATACCAGGCTGTTTTCGTGGTTTTATCATCTAGTTTTCCCATGTTAATAACGAATAAAGTATCCTTAGCAGGTTTCTCGCTATAAGTTTGTAAGATTTCACCAGCGGATTTATTCGGTAATAGATCGCGGTAATCTAATTCAATCAATCGTTTTTCTGCTAATAATGAAGTGGCATAGAGTGTCGATGTTAACTGGCCCCAATCAAATCCTGTTTCAACGACTAGACGTGTACGTTCAGTAAAACCATGACGCTTGGCAGCTTTACGAATCATTTGCAAGGCATCTTGCTTGAGTAAAATATCTTCTCCGCTAATGACGTAGAGAGCTAAGAGTTTTTTTCCCAAGTGTGCTTCAAGTTGCGAAAAAAAAAGTTTCATACACGTCCTCAATTGTGATGATAATTTTGAATGATGTCTCGTGTAATTTCACGTGAAGCAAGGCGATTCATTATGGAATAGGCAAGGATGCGCCGCATTTGCTGATAATAAATATTGACTTCATTACTGCTGCCAAGAATTTGATTGGATTGAATAGTGATGGGGCGCCCTTCACTTAAGGTTTGCGGTGAAATCAAAATTCGTCCCTTTGCATCAGTGATTTCAAAAATCACGGTAATAGCCAGTATATATTGACGCGTTTGCAAAGTGCCATTTGGCGCAAGCAATTGCTGTGAAGGCGTATCTTGTAAAATGATTA
>Ga0207082_1013_pt1 | contig 46241 bp, 44 predicted proteins | sample Alteio_BWMinHeat_56_FD_153588 | JGI IMG/M metagenome (GOLD analysis project Ga0207082, IMG submission 153588) | Enriched cells from forest soil in Barre Woods Harvard Forest LTER site, Petersham, Massachusetts, United States -... | ecosystem: Environmental > Terrestrial > Soil > Temperate forest >...
GATAGGCCAAGGAACTGACTAACGTTTTTGTTTGTGTTGTGACACTACGTCCACCTTCTGCCTCAAACCCTTCGACAAATACGGTAAGTTGATACGTTGCTTTTTCAAAGCGATCAAGGTTGAGATCAAATTCTGCATGGCCTTGGTCATCGGTGTGTGTTTCTTTCAACGTATCAGTGAATACGTGGGGCGGGGCTTTAGGATTTAGCAACGGATCAATAAAGGTATAACCAGGAAATTCTGCAAATGTAACGGGTTGTGGCGTGAGCAGGATTTTCCCCGTTACTCGGTGATGGGTAGCGGGTGCACCGTACAAATTCCACAGGCTGATTTTGGCTGTTAACGGTGATGGTGCTAGCCAGCCTTGAGGTTGTTCTTGGGATAAGTGTGCAGTGATACGCATTCTATCAGGCAAAAATTCGGCGACACGAATTTGGGTCGAACCAATCATGCTACTTGCATGATTATCTTTCACGATATAGAGATAGACAACATACTGACCTGTCGGTGAGGTTGCGCTAGTTTGAAAATCCAAGGCCAGGTAACCACTATCATTAAGCGTCATTTTCACATCTTTAATCGTCACGCCACGCGGATCAACAACCATGGCTTCAAGTGGTAATCCAGCGGGTTGTGGCAATACATAAGGCTGTTTGACAATCATGCCGATGTGTACGGTATCACGAGGCCTGTACAGGCCTCGATCTGAGAAAAGATAAGCGGTGAGTGTTGCTTGATTTTCACTACTGCTCGTGATTCCTCCTATGTCGAAGCGGGAATAATTCAGCTGTCTATCAGCACGATTATAGGGGATAAATGATACGTCATTACCGTTACGTACAATATAAACAGTGGGTTCGCGTTCATTCGTAAAATCGTTTAGAGTTGGAAAGCTGACATGGCCTTGTGCATCGGTGGTATAGGTGAGTATAGGCAGCCCGTTTTTGCTAAGTATCGCCACATCAGCATTAGCGATAGGTGTTCCCTGAGTAATGGATTGAACAAACATATCATGCGTACCATCTAGGTTATCTTTGGCAATTAAACCTAAATCAGTGATCAAGATAAGCCGGTTTGCTTGTACCGCTAAGGGGATATTTTTTACTGTATCCCAACCATGAGCTTGTAATAAAAACAGACCGAGTGGTCCACCACCATTTGCTTTTGCCGCTATATATTTACTGAGATCGAGTGCGGTGTATTGTACGTTGGCCGGATTCGTCGCATCAAATGACTGAATTTGAGAAAAAATTTCGCTGAGATTATTTTGATTAAAGTTGATGTTAGTGAAATAAGGGTTACTAAAGTCGCCGCTAGTTTGTGTGATGAGGTGGTTCACATCATCTTGTAACACGCGCGCGATATCAAATTTGACGGCATGCAAACCAAGGACAAGAACAGAAAGTTTTTCTTCAGTGCCAAGAGCTAACAAAGCGCCTTTGTGCAGAAAAGAAATTTCTTGCGGATAAGCAGGGACCTTAAGAATAGCAACATACTTGTTTGCTAAGCTGAATTCACCTAACCCACGTACGCCTTTATCAAGTTGTATATAAATATAAGAGGGTGTGATCACCTTATATTTATAACTATGTAAGGTTGCATCATCACGGTCTGCAGGGATGGCTTGCAAAGCAAGCGGTGTAGCAAGGGCTAGGATATCCGATGTGATTTCACCGGGATCGTGCCATTGATAATTTGGTTTGGCTTTTTCTACTAGAGTAGCAGGATAATCTTGCGGTAATAAATAAGCGTGCAATGATTTGGCTAATTCAAATCCCGTGACACCCAACGTTGTTTCTAGGGTTAAGATTTGCTCGGGTCGATCTTGCTGATTACGCACGATTGATGTCGCAGCATGAGTGACTTTGAAATAACTGGCGACATCAGGAACGAGCACGTTTGCTTTGGTTTCTTCCATTGTCTCAGAAATCCCTGCAATGGGTTTGATACCTTTGGCTAAGGTGAGTTCGAGGTAGCGTTCAGTTTGCAGAAGCGGTAAGGGTTCGGAGTGTATATACGCGATGCGTTTATGTTCGTCATAGGTCAAGGTGAATTTAAAGGGCCGTGTACTACCATCTTGTTTTTCATTTTTCAAAGCCTGCCATTTAAGAGTAATGTTATTTTCTAAGCTGCTGCTATTAACCGGAAAACTAAAATTGATAGTAGCAACAGCTTGCCGCAACTTAGAATTAAGCGGGTCTTGGTAAAATTTCAATTCAGTGATGGTGGCTTCAAATGGCAACGTCTTGAATGAGTAGTCCCAACGTTTCATTTTTGTGCCAGGGTTAAAGAAATTTTTGGCGAATGTAATCGTGTATGTTTGTCCAGGGGGCCAGTCTACCGCTGGTTTAAATAGCAGTCGATAGTCGCTACTCCATACCCACTTTCCGCTGATACTTGGGGTGATGGTGATACCTTGGGTAATTTCTTTACCGACTAGGTTAAGTGGGGCAACCGCTCTGTAACTGAGTTCACCACCAGATGGAACGCCAAAATCAATAGTGAGGGTATCTGGGATTAACACGTTCTCGATAGGGGTAAGCTTAGGCGGGGTTATCTTCGCAATGATTCGTTCGGGTTGAGGTAGGGATTGATACCAATAATATCCATAAAATAAAGTGGCCATACAAAGCAGAGTGATGAGTATTAAACCAACAAATTTCCTTGGTGTTCTGATAGCTGTATGTCGTAGTGTGTTGACCCAAGGTGGAGTATCCCAGGAAATCTTCCCAAATAACAAGAAGATAGCTGTTTTGGCAGCATCGAATAGAGTTGAACGTATTTTTTTTGGCATAGTAGCCTTTTACGTGTTACGCCGTGGTTGCTTGACCTTCGGTCTTTTTCTGTGTCATAAGGTGGCACAATACCTGCGAGCAGCAATGATCATTATGATACGCTACATCAAGATTATCAGCATAACCCTAGTTTTGCTTATTGTCAGCATGTGGATAGCATTATTTTTTGCACCGATCCCGCCGTTGCTGACAACGATTAGTTATTCCCGCGCAGTCTATGATGATCATAAACAGTTACTACGTCTTACATTAAGCCATGATGCTAAATATCGCTTGTATGAGCCATTGTCTACTATGGCGCCACAACTGATTTCTGCGACCCTCTTGCAAGAAGATCAATATTTTCACTGGCACAATGGTGTTAATCCATTTTCTCTTATCAAAGCCTGCTGGCGTACTTATGTGGTGGGGTCACGGCGCATGGGCGCATCAACGATTACTATGCAGGTCGCACGTATACGTTATGGGATTCATTCGAAAACCGTATCGGGGAAAATTTGGCAAATTATACGTGCACTGCAGTTGGAAGTTCATTACAGTAAAAATCAGATCGTAGAGGCTTACCTAAATTTGGCTCCCTATGGAAACAATATTGAAGGCGTTGGAGCAGCGAGTCTTATTTACTTTGGTAAATCTGTGCACGATCTTACTTTACCTGAGGCATTGACGTTAGTCGTGATACCACAAAATCCAACCAAACGTTTGCCTGATCGCGGCGCACTTTTCACTATTCGCAATAAACTGTACGCGCGTTGGCTAATAAAACATCCTAAAGATAATAATAAAAAATCGATGATGGAATTACCCTTACAAATGCGCAATATACACTCGATACCCTTTTTGGCACCGCATTTTGTTAATGAAATTCTGTCTAACGCAATCATGGATAGGAATCAAGTAGTGACGACGTTGGACCTGCGTTTACAGAAAATGATTGAACGCGTAACGGCTCATTATGTAATGCGAAAAAAGAATGTGGGCGTGGATAATGCAGCGGTCTTGCTCGTTGATACCCGTGATATGGGAGTTAAGGCCTTCCTTGGGTCCGCGGATTTTTTTAATCATGCGATTGGTGGGCAAATCAATGGTATTGAAACAAAACGTTCGCCTGGTTCAACATTAAAACCATTTATTTATGCTTTGGCCATCGATCAAGGTCTTATTCATCCAGCAACCGTTTTAAAAGATGTACCGCATAGTTTTGGTAGTTATAATCCGGAAAATTTCGATAATGATTTTGTAGGTCCCATTAAGGCAAAAGATGCGTTAACATTAAGCCGCAACATCCCTGCTGTCTATCTTGCAGAGAGGCTGAGACATCCCTCACTTTTTGAGTTCTTACAACAAGCAGGCATCTTGGATCTCAAGCCTGAATCTTATTATGGTCTTGCGCTAGTGCTGGGCGGGGCAGAGTTAAGTATGCGAGAGCTAGTGAGTTTATATGCCGTTCTTGTTAATGATGGCATGTGGCAGCCGCTGCGTTTCACAGATGACGCTGTGTTGCATCCAAATAAAAGACTACTCAGTCCTGAAGCCAGTTTTTTGATTATGGATATGTTGAAGGAGACACAAACTTCTGAGTCAAATTACTCCGTGCCGCAATGGCAGCCCTTGTCTGTCGCTTGGAAGACAGGAACATCATCGGGTTATCGTGATGCCTGGACGATAGGCATGTTTGGGCCGTATGTTTTAGCTGTTTGGATTGGCCATTTCAATAATCAAGGTAACCCTGCTTTTATTGGTAAGGAAATCGCAGCACCATTATTTTTTGAAATTATCAATGCGATTAGTACACAGTTTGGGCCCATACCTCGCATGCAAAAATTTCCTGAGAGGATGCAGCTTACCAAAATCGATGTTTGCAAATCATCAGGCATGTTACCAACACGTTATTGCACCGATACTGAAAAAGTTTGGTTTATTCCCGGGAAATCACCAATAAAAACCGATACGATTTATCGCGAAGTAGCGATTGATGGAAAAACGGGATTGAGAGCATGCCAATTTGATCACCATACTCGTTTTGAAATTTATGAATTTTGGCCATCGGATTTGCTTACAATCTTTAAACGCGCAGGGCTGCAACGTCGCATTCCACCTCCTTATGACCCCGGTTGTACAATGGGCTCAAAAACCGGGGTAGGGATTGATCCGCAAATTATATCTCCTAAAGCAAAAGTCAATTATGTCACGCGAATTGGCTCTATGCAGCCAATGAGTATTCCTCTTACTGCAGTGGTGGATGCTGATGTGAGATATCTACATTGGTTTGTTAACGAAACATGTATTGGCAAAACGAAACGAGATACATTATTTTTATGGCACGCTAGGCCTGGAAAATTTGTGGTTCGCGTGGTTGATGACTATGGACGATCAGATGCGCGTGATGTGACAGTGAGGATGGAGAGTTAAGAACGTGGCCCCTGTTCATTATTACCCTACCTCGTAAATGGTTACAAAAAATAACATAGGTAAGCGTTCGACTAACCCGTTCATGCTTAGCGACGGCGCAAAGAGTGCGCTTCGAAGCATGAACGGGTTAGTCACTAACGTAGAATAGTTACTATTCCTCTTTTACTGTTACATGTTCAATGACAACATGATCGACGGGAACATTTTGATGACCGGCACGAGTCGTTGTAGGAACTTTTTTTATTTTATCTACAATGTCCATTCCCTCAATCACTTTGCCGAATACACAATATCCAAAGCCATTTGCTGATTCAGAAGTGAAATTCAGAAAATCATTATCGACTACGTTAATGAAAAATTGTGCACTGGCAGAATGTGGATCGGAGGTACGAGCCATTGCGATCGTGCCTCTTTTGTTGGCTTGATTTTTATTGGCTTCATTTTTAATGGGTGCAAGTGTGGCTTTTTGCTGCATATGGATATCAAATCCCCCGCCTTGAATCATAAAGCCATCCATAATGCGATGAAAAATGGTTCTATCATAATGTCCGCTTTTAGCATAACTAAAAAAATTTGCAGCCGTATTTGGTGTATTGTCAAAGTCTAATTGAATGGTGATGTCACCAAAATTGGTATGTAGGGTAACCATGCGGATTCCTCTAATTGAATTGTCGGTCATTTTAAAAACCAGAAGTATAGCGCCTTAGATGTAAATTGCTATCATATTAGCCGGACTTTGGTCATTTTTGTTTTTAGGGTTGGTACTTGTTATTTTTTAATCATTTTACGCAAAAATAGGATATTTTTGCGAGCCAAACTCGATCAAGGAGAGCGTGTTTGGCGGTAAAATGATTAAAAAATAACAAGTACCAACCCTAAAAACAAAAATGACCAAAGTCTAAATTAGGTGAAGAGCATAATTGCTAAGCTCCCCAAGCGCGTTTGAATCCATAGGCGAGTTTGCTAAGACTCTCTTTAGCATCTCCGAATAATAGCCATGTATGGTCTTTGTAGTAGAGTTCATTGTCGATCCCAGAAAACCCTGGGCTTAAACTGCGTTTTAAGACAATAACTTTTTTTGCTTTATCCACATCTAGGATAGGCATGCCGTAAATGGGACTTGATTTCACTGTACGAGCGGCAGGGTTAGTAACATCATTCGCTCCGACGACCAGTGCAATATCGGCATGCGGAAATTCTGGATTAATTTCTTCCATATCGAAAAGATCGGTATAGGGCACATTGGCTTCAGCTAATAGTACATTCATGTGGCCAGGCATTCTTCCTGCAACAGGGTGAATGGCATATTTTATATTGACACCATTGGCCTTGAGTTTATCGACAAACTCCCTCAATGCATGATGCGCTTGTGAAGCCGCCATGCCGTAGCCAGGTGCAATAATGATGGATTTTGCTTGTTCAAAGAATGGCAGTGCTTCTTCTACGCTAATCGATTGAGGTTGATTTTTATCTGATGCTAATGAATGGGTATCCGATTTTTCATTTGCTTTACCAAATGCACCGAATAAAACATTCATGATTGAACGATTCATAGCTTTACACATGAGTATAGATAGAATAAATCCCGAGGCTCCATCTAATGCACCCGTGATAATTTGAATACGATTAGCTAGCATAAATCCCATGACTGCACCGGTTAAGCCACCGTAAGCATTAAAGATGGCGATGACAACAGGCATGTCCGCAGCGCCAATAGGGGTGACAAGAAAAATACCGAATAAGAAGGAAAGTGATAACAAAATATAAAACATGACATTCATTTCAGGGCTTAGCGTAATAGTGATCAGTATGCAAACCATGACTATGAAGAGAGTAATATTGACGGCATTTTGTCCTTTATAGGTGATAGGACGCCCTGGTAAAATACCGTGTAATTTTCCTGCGACCATCAAACTGCCGGTAAAAGTAAGCGCTCCTAGCATAACTTCAATAGCAACAATTCCCATACTGGCAGGAGCAAGTGATGTGCGATAGCGATAGTATTCGGCAATACCAATGAGACACGCAGCCAGTGCACCGCCAGCATGGGAGAGGGCAATTCGTTGTGGAATTTTAGTCATAGGTATCCACAATGAAATGGGAATGCTAAGTAAAGTCCCTAATAGTAGACCCGCAATAATCCATGTGTATGAAACAATTTGCTGGCTAAACAATGCGCCAATAATAGCGAGTAGCATGCCTAATGATGCCAAATTCATGCCACGTCTTGCTGTTTCTGGGGAGCTTAACGATCTTATCCCTAAAATGAATAAAATTGCTGAGACGACATAACAAAGTTGCAAGATACTCATTATTTATTGCCCTTTGTATTTTCTTTTTTAAACATCTTTAGAATTCTATCGGTAATTAAAAATCCACCAACGACATTAATGGTCGAACAGGTGACGGCAATGAACGCCAGTATGTTAGTAACCATGTCATAATTTTCACCTGCTACTACAATAGACCCTATTAGAGCAATACCCGATATTGCATTGGTAGCGGCCATGAGCGGTGTATGGAGTAGAGGAGGAATGCGTGAGATGAGTTGAAAGCCGAGAAATCCGGCGAGAATAAAAATATAAATGTCAGAAATTTCAAGTCCGGCTGGCATCCTGCTATCCTTTTTGTTTTACCATAGGGTGCACCACTTCTCCATGATAAGTCACTAAGCATTCTTTGATAATCTCATCAGACATATCGAGTTGCTCTGGATTAAGTTGCGGTGCGATGTAATTTAAAAATGCGAAAAGGTTTTTTGCGTACAATTGGCTGGCGTTTACCGGCATGGTGCTCGGTATATTCAAGATTCCAATGATAGTAATCTCATGTTTGGTAACAATTTTACCTGGCTCAGAAAGTATGCAATTTCCATCTTGTTCAATAGCAAGATCAACAATGACGGACCCCTGTTTCATTTCTTGTACCATTTGTTCCGTGATTAAAATCGGCGCACGCTTACCAGGAATGAGTGCGGTGGTGATAATAACATCCGCTTCCTTACTATATTTACGAATAATTTCTTGTTCATTTTTGTAAAATTCAGCGGATTGTTCTTTGGCATATCCGCCTGTATCTTGCGAGTCATGGGTGGTTTCGAGGCTGACAAAGTCGGCGCCCAAACTTTTGACTTGCTCAGCAACGATAGGTCTGGTGTCAAATGCAATAACAACTCCACCTAGACGCCGTGCAGTTGCAATGGCTTGCAAGCCAGCGACACCTGCGCCAATCACAATGACTTTAGCTGGCAAAATAGTACCCGCTGCTGTTGTCATCATTGGAAAAATCTTACCAAGATAATCTGCTGCTAGGATTACGCTTTTGTAGCCAGCAAGGTTACTCATTGAGCTTAAAATATCCATGGATTGAGCACGTGCAATTCTAGGTAAAAGATCCAATGAAAATGCAGTTATTTTTTTTGCTATCAATTTTTCGATCATATCAGGATAACGTGTGGGATAGAGTGGGCCTATTAGTATCGAGTTATCTTTCATATAATCGATTTCGTGCTCACCGACAGTATCATCGAGGATAGGGCGATGAACTTTCAAGATAATGTCTGCCTTACTAAGAGCGGATTGATGAGTAGCTTCAATGTGGGCTCCCATCTGGATGTAGTCGTTATCATCGATATGAGAACGTAACCCAGCACCCGATTCAACGATCACATCCATCCCCATTTTTACCATTTTAGCGACAGTTTCAGGAACAGCAGCAACGCGTCGTTCTTCTGGTACTAATTCCCTGACAATTCCAATTTTCATAAATGTCTGAATCTCTACGTGCTTGTTGCATCCAAGCTGTCTATTTTTGCAGCGCATATAAAATCATTTTTGGATAACCCATCGATCGCATGCGTACTATATTTTATTAAACAGTAATTGTAACCAATTTCCATATCAGGATGGTGATTTTCTTGATTTGCAATCCATGCGACAGCATTGACAAATGCCATAGTTTTATAAAATCCTTTAAACGTGAACCGCTTGTAAATTACTTTTGCATCTGGACTCACTTCCCAATTGTTCACTTCGCGCAGTAATTTGTTGACTTCATCACTGGTTAAAGCAGGAATCCCTCCTTCACAGCCAACGCAGCGTATGGTATGTAAATCCGACATTTGCACCCTCCTAAATAGTAAGATGATAAATCATGTTGCATAAGCGGGTTCGTACATTCCTAAACGACGTGCTTCATGGATCAAGCCAATTAAGTCCATGTCGATTAGGTGAAATAATACATCAAAGCTGTCTATGACAAAATAAATGGGTTGTATGATATCGATACGATATGGTGTGCGTAGTACCTCCATGACGTCTAAAGGTTTGCGTTGTGGCACGCTACTTTCCAAGCAATATAACGTTTCACTTTTTGACGAAAGAATACCGCCGCCATAAGCACGTATGCCAGATTGTGTTTTTATTAAACCAAATTCAATCGTAAACCAATATAATTTTGCTAGCATGACTTGCTCATCATGTGTTGCGTTAAGCCCAAGTTTTCCATAGGCGTGGGTAAAGTCAGCACAAGCCTGATTAGTGAGCATAGGACAATGTCCAAATATTTCGTGAAAGATATCCGGTTCTTGCAAATAATCTAATTCGTCGCGTCTACGAATAAAGGTTGCTGCAGGAAATTTGCGGTTAGCAAGCAAGTTGAAAAAGTGGTCGAAAGGAATTAATGCAGGCACGGGTTCCAAGACCCATCCTGTTGTCTTACGCAACACATGTGAGACATCAGGGCATTGTGGAATTCGATCTTTTGGTAGGTCCAGGAGATCAAGTCCATGCTTATATTCATCACATGCACGCTCTTTTACAATAGGAATTTGTCGGATAATAAGTTCATGCCAAATTTGGTTTTCTTCACTAGAATAAGACGTGTTCCCATTAGCATCAACGGGCTTTGCTATGTAAGTGGATGTTTTTTTGTGTGCCATAGTCAATGTCCTCTTTTATTCCCTATACTATTTTATCGTAACTATTCAGCGCAGAGATATTTATAGTATTTTTTTGTATTATTTATCGCAAAACAAGCTCATCCTGTACTGGTTTTGCTCTCACGGACGTCTTGTCCGTGAGTAAATAATACAAAAAAACATATAAATATCTCTGTGCTGAGTAATTACATTTTATCATTATTTAGGAAGCGGTAGGGTCTGTCTTTGAGAACAAGATTTCAACCCCTTCCAGCAGTCTAGATAATTTTTTTGCCTAAAAGGAGCATGTAGAGCATTTGCGGTTAACTGCCATATTTGTCTAGATTCAAACATAAAAGCAAGGGTATCAGCATAATATTCAGGCTGCAGGGAGGTTGATATGGCCTTGTTATAGGCGTGATAATCGGGGCCGTGAGCAGACATGCAATTATGTAAACTACCTCCTCCTGGTATAAATCCAGTTTCTTTCGCATCGTACTTACCTTTGATCAAGCCCATATATTCACTCATGATATTTCGATGATAATAAGGGGGTCTAAATGTTTCATTTGCAACTACCCATCTTGGCGGGAAGATAACAAAATCCACATTCGCAACGCCTGGTATCGTGGAGGGAGACGTGAGCATAGTGAAAATAGAGGGATCGGGATGATCAAAGCTGACTGAGTTTAGGGTATTAAATAAGCTTAAATCATACTTATAGGGAGCATAATTTCCGTGCCATGCGACAATGTCTAAGGGTGAATGTAAAATGTCAGATTGCCACAGTTGTCCTTGAAATTTAGTCAGTAATTTAAAGCGACCTTGACGGTCTTCATAAGAGGCAGTTGGAATAAGGAAGTCGCGGGCACTGGCGAGTCCATTTGCCCCTATAACACCCAGTTCCGGCAAGCGAAATGGCAATCCAAAATTTTCACAAATATATCCTCGTGTTTTGCCTTGTAGGATGTGTACTTGAAATTTAATACCGCGTTGAATGACGATGATTTCGCCAGGACTGACATCAATGATACCAAATTCCGTTTTAAAGCGTAGATGGCCCTCCTCAGGGATGATGAGTAAATCACCATCAGCATTGTAGAAATACTCATCTTGCATAGAATGCGTCGCACAATATAAATGTATCGCCGCTCCTGTTTGCATTGCAATGCAGCCATTTCCTGCGATGGTCATCAACCCTTCAATGAAATTACAGCCGATTGTTGGGTAGGGCATGGGATCCCAGCGCATTTGTGTGGGCGGGGTATGAGTAGGATGAAAAGGTGTGCCAGCTAAAGCGGGATGAGTAACATAGGTGAACTCACTATGTAAAACAGAGGGTCGAAGTCGATATAACCAACTGCGTAAATTCACATGTCTTGGCGTCGTGAATGCACTGCCACTCAATTGTTCTGTAAATAACCCTAAGGGCACGTTTTGTGGGGAATTACGACCTTTGATCAAGACGCCTGTTAATGCCTCAGATTCGAGATGATTTCCAAAGCCACTTAAGTAGGAAAGGGATGTTGGCATAAGCATCTTCTCTATGAGTAGAAATCAATATGACAATACGTTTTGCATTGTCCCCAAAAATCGCTCGTTTTGGTGGAGTGTGCCGATGGTTACGCGAATATGTTTTGGCATAGTATACGCTTTTAATGGCCTAACGATGATGCCCTCATGCAATAATTTCTTGTAAATCAGCGCTGCATCATTCACATCGATCGTAATAAAGTTACCAATCGATGGGATGTAATTCAACTTCAACCTCCTGATTCCTTCTTCAAGTTGCTGCATGCCTTGTTCATTAAGTGCGACACTGTTTCTCACGTGATCTTGATCTTCTAATGCAATACAAGCGGCTTTTGCGGCGATAGAGTTCACATTGAATGGCAGTCGTGTTCGATTCAAAATATCGGCGATTTCGGGTGATGAAATGGAATATCCCAAGCGTAGTGCCGCTAGTCCGTAAACTTTCGAGAAGGTACGTGTAATGACCAAGTTAGAATAACGAGATAAATAGTTCAATGTGTCAGGATAATCTGGATGGGTAATGTATTCTGAATAAGCTTCATCAACAACAACTAACACATGTGGAGGTGTGGACTCCATGAGTAAAATAAAATCTTTTTCGTTTGTGTACGTGCCGGTGGGATTGTTGGGGTTCACGAGAAATAAGACGCGCGTTTTTTCATCAATTGCATTAATCATTTCGGCAATATCATGACCCCAATTACGCACGGGCACCACGTTCGCTCGTACGCCATAACTTTCTAATAGAATGGGAATAGTGAGAAAAGCATGTTGGGAGATAACAGCGGTATCACCTTGATGTAAATAGGCTTTGACTATTAACTCTAAAATATTTTCTGATCCATTACCGACGGTGATCTGGTCAGGGTGTAAAGATAAAAACTGAGAGAGTGCTTGCTTTAATTCATAACATCCGCCATCAGGATAAAAATGTGCTTTATGCAATGCGTGTTGTGCAGCCAAAATGACTTTATGACTCGGGCCAAGAGGATTCTCATTGCTTGCAAGTTTAATAGATGAGGTGATGCCGAGTTCACGTTCTAGTTCTTCAATAGGCATGCCAGGCTGATAAGGAGTGAGATTACGAACACTATTATTTGCTAAAGAACGGAAATCTACCTTGGTCATCAGTATGGTCCTTTTTATGTTGCAGCGTCCATTGGCCACGCTTTCATGATGGCTGGGTGCTGTAGGCAATGTGTGTTGATGCGAGCCAATGTGGGATATGCATTGAGGTTGCATGCAAATCGCATGGCATTATACATTTGCGGTACTAAATAAATGTCAGCCAGTGTAAGATTATTGCCGAAACAAAAATTACCTGATAATTGATAGGTAGTTAATTGCTTTTCTAGTGCGGAAAATCCCTTTTCAATCCAGTGGTGATACCATTGGGTTTTTTGTTCTTCAGAAATATTGAATTTATGGGTGAGATAGTTTAATACACGTAAATTATTTAGAGGATGAATATCAGCCGCAATAGATAATGCAAAGGATCGAACTACGCTTTTTTCGTAAGGGTCAGGTGGCAATAAAGATGGCGAAGGATGTATGTCTTCCAGGTATTCAATGATAGCGAGTGATTGGGTGAGTATTTTATCCCTGTTACATAATGCAGGTACAAGGCATTGCGGATTAATGTGCCGGTATGTGTTTGAGAATTGTTCCCCGCCATTATTCATTAAGTGGATGGGAATAATCTCATAGTCCAATGCTTTGAGATTCAAGGCGATTCGTACGCGAAAGCATGCGCTAGATCGGAAATAATCATAAAGTTTTAACATATTTACCTGCTTACTCAACTTCTTCCATCAATACCCCGCGGCGAATTTGATCGAGCTCAATGGATTCGAACAAAGCGCGAAAATTGCCTTCACCAAAACCTTCATCACCTTTTCTCTGAATAATTTCAAAAAATACAGGGCCTAACATGTTTTTGGTAAAAATTTGCAGAAGTAAGCGTTTATCCTTCATGGTTTCGCCATCGATGAGAATGCGGTTCTTTCTTAACATTTCAATCGATTCCCCATGATTCGGCAGCCGTTTTTCAATCAAATCAAAATACGTATCAGGTGTCTCTAAAAATTCAAGACCGCGTTTATGCAGGGATTCGACACTTTCATAAATCGTGTTTGTTCCTAGCGCTATATGTTGGATACCCTCACCATTAAAGTCTTTTAAAAATTCTTCAATTTGCGATTTATTATCAGAGGATTCATTCAGCGGTATACGTATTTTTCCACAAGGACTCGTCATGGCTTTGCTTTTTAGTCCTGTGATTTTGCCTTCAATATCAAAGTAACGAACTTCTCTAAAATTAAATAGACGTGTGTAAAAATCCGCCCATTCTACCATATTGCCACGATGTAAGTTGTGTGTGACATGATCGATGTAAGTGAGATTCGCACCGTTATGTGGTGTTTGCGATAAGGGAAAATTAGCAAAATGATGGGCATAGTTAGGGTGATGATTTTTGTAATCAACAAAGTAAATTAAGCTGTTACCAACGCCATAAATAGCGGGCATATCATAGACTGCTTTTTCATTTAGCGGTTGATAAGGGATCGCACCATTGGCTAAGGCATGATGTTGCGCAGCTTTCGCATCATGTACGCGAAATCCCATTGCTGAGACCGAGGCGCCATGTAAGGTAGCGAACTGGTCTGCCATACTGTCTTTTGTTAAATTGATCATAAAGCGAATAGCATTTTGCTGATAGACAGTGACGTCACATGATCTGTGGTTTGCTACAGGAATAAACCCCATGGATTCAAATTGCTGAGAGAGTTTTTTAGGGTTATGGGTGGTAAATTCGAGAAAATCAAATCCATCTGTCCCTACTGGATTATAAGCCTGCATGTGTCACTCCTTAGTCGGCGTATATTGAAGCTAATCGAAAAAATCGATTGTATAAATTCAGAAAAGCATAGTAATAGATCGTGAGGATGATGTCACGTGTCACAACGTCAAGACCCCGGAATCCCTATTGAGCCTTTTGTTTTTACTCTAACTTATTGAGATGTTACTAAAAAAGCAATCTAACAGGGGGTTAACCCACGAACAAACTAGAACATCGAGTTTACTGAATGATCAATCAAGATAGCGTTGGATTATCCCCTGATAATGATCAATGCGTCGATCGCGTAGGAATGGCCATCCGCGCCTAACATGCTCATGCTGGTGTAGATTGAGATCGGCAAGTAGAATTTCAGAGCTATCTTGATTGGCTTGAGTGATTATTTCGCCTTGTGGGCCTGCGATAAAACTGCTTCCCCAAAAGTGAATGCCTTGGGAGGATTGTGGTATGGCAGGTTCAAATCCAACACGATTGGCTACAAGAACGGTGAGGCCATTTGCAATCGCATGAGCGCGTTGTATTACTATCCAGGCATCGCGTTGTCGAATTTTTTCAGCAGGATCACTTTCCTGCGAGCCCCAGCCAATCGCTGTTGGATAGAGCAACAAATCTGCTCCTGCTAATGTCATGAGACGTGCAGCTTCAGGATACCACTGGTCCCAACATACTAATACGCCTAGTTTGCCAACCGATGTTGCAATGGGTTTAAAGCCTAAATCGCCTGGCGTAAAATAAAATTTTTCATAATACCCAGGATCATCTGGAATATGCATTTTGCGATAGCTTCCAGCAATGTCTCCATTTTTTTCGATAACGACGGCCGTATTATGATAAAGACCAACTGCACGTTTTTCGAATAAAGACGCTACAATGACTATGTTTAGTGCGCGCGCGAGATGGCTTAATACGTGTGTGGTTGGACCTGGAATGGTTTCTGCTAGATCAAATAAATGGGTATTTTCTGTTTGACAAAAATATAAACTCGTGTGCAACTCTTGTAATAATACTAATTGTGCACCTTGAGATGCGGCGTGTTGAATATGTGCAACTGTGGCGTCGACATTTGTTTGTCTATCATCTGTACAGGATTGTTGCACAATACCTACTCGTACGTGAGAAGGAGATGATTTCATGATAAGACTCCTAGAGGTAGCTGCATTGTCATACAGTGTAGACTTCCGTACCATTGAATGACGGGCAGACAGTTGATACCAATAATCTCTCGCTCTTTGAAACATGCTGCAAGAATATTCAATGCTTCCGTATCAGCAGGATCATCGTAGGTGGGCACTAAAACCGCGTCATTGATAATAAGAAAATTCGCATACGTGAGGGGTAGGCGGCGTCCATCGTCATTGGCATAACGGGCTTGCGGCCAGGGTAGTGGAACGCATTGATAAGGGTTATTTTGGTAATCGGTGAACGTATGGAGTTCATTTTCCATGGCACATAATGCTGTGTAATGCTCATCTTTTTTATCCGTGCAGCGCGTGTAGCATATCGTGTGAGGGTCGGTGAAGCGAGCTAAAGTGTCGATATGGCCATCCGTGTCATCACCTGCAAGATAGCCATGATTCAGCCACAGGATTTTTTTTATGCCTAAAAGTTGTTGCAATTGCTGTATAATTTCACTTTTTGCCATGGAGGGATTACGTGTTTTCGCGAGGAGACAACGGCTGGTTGTTAATAATGTTCCTTTGCCATCGACTTCAATTGCACCACCTTCTAAGACCATCTCAACTGATTTTAGATGAGTAGAACCGAATGCATGTTGTGCATGCAATGAACGCGTGATTTCATTGTCATTTGCACAAGGATATTTATTTCCCCACCCATTGAATATGAAATCAAGAAGAATGGTTTTATGCTGATGCAGAATAGAAAGAGGACCATGGTCGCGAACCCAAATGTCATTGCATGGGGCCACATACATTGCAACATTGTTGACAGCGACACCACCACTTTTTAGTAACGTATTAATATGCTGCAAGTGGCTTTGGTCAAAACAACTGATGACGAGTTTTTCGCGACATGTAATTTGTTTTGCGACTGCGACCAATACGTGATCGATATCCTCAAGTGTTTCTGCCCAAATCGTTTCACGGTGTGGCCAGGTTAACATGACTCCACTTTGCTTCGCCCATTCGGGTGGCAGGTGGTATGGGTGATTTGTTTCAAGTACGATTTCTTGCATTCTCACTCCTCAAAGTACGTATAACCTTTCAACCCTGTGGATAAGTCAGTGAGAAATGCCTCACATTCAGAGGCCGAAAGTTGGGCAGATTCAAGTTGGCGACGATAAGATCGCAATAATTCATCGCTGTTAAAATCAACATAGCGCAACGAGGATTCCACTGTGTCCCCTGCCATGGCATTCGAGAGCCGATAGTGTCCGTCTTGGAGTAATTCCACGTGAATTGAGTTGGTGTCACCAAATAGATTATGCATATCGCCAAGGATTTCTTGATAAGCCCCCACTAAAAAAATGCCGAGTAAGTAAGGTTTATTAGGATCATGCGGCATAAGAGGTAATGTGCTTTCAAGTCCATAATTATTGACATAGGTATCAATGCGGCCATCAGAATCGCAAGTGATGTCGTGTAAGATGCCACGCAGCGAAGGTTGTTGCTCTAATCCTGATAGCGGAATGATAGGAAAAACCTGGTTGATGGCCCAGGCATCGGGCAAGGATTGGAATAATGAAAAATTACAAACAAATTTATGAGCTAATTTTTCGTTGAGCTCATCAATAATTTCTCGGTGAGCGCGAATGCTGGGTTTGAGCACATCGCATAACTTAGAGCATGTCGCATAATAGATTTGTTCTGCATACGCGCGTTCTTTTAAGCCTATTAATCCATGAATATACATGGTGTGAGTCTCAGACATCCAATGGCAAGCATCATGATAACTTTCGAGCGCTGTTTTTTCTGATAAGTTAATATAGCTATGCCAAAATTCATGCAAAATGGAAGCTTGATCTTCTTCTGGTTGCGTCAAATCACTCGCCTCACACGCAGGTTCACTAGCGATGATATTCGTGATGATCATGGCATGATGAGCGGTTATTGCACGGCCAGATTCAGTCACGATTTGCGGATGTGGCAGTTCGTGTTCGTTGCACATATCGGATATGGTGTACACAACATTATTAGCGTATTCCTGGATACTGTAATTCATCGAGCAAAAACTGCGAGAACGTGTTCCTTCGTAATCAATGCCTAATCCACCACCTACATCGATAGTATCGATGGGTGCGCCTAATTTGCGCAATGTCTCATAATACCGAACTCCCTCATGCATACCGCGTTGTATATCAGCAATGTTTGCGAGTTGTGATCCCATAAAGAAATGGAGCACGCGTAATAAATGCAAACGATTTTTCGAGCGTAGTGTTTCCACTACTTGTAAGAGTTGGGGCGCTGAAAACCCAAATTTTGATTTTTCGCCGCCAGATTCTTGCCATTTACCTGCGCCAACGGAGGTGAGCCGTACACGCACACCAAGACAAGGTTCGACATTTAATTTGTCGGACTCCTCCAAGGCAAGACTGAGTTCAGAGAATTTTTCAAGAATAATATAGACCTTGTGACCCAGGCGTTGTCCAATCAGTGCTAGTCGAATATATTCACGATCTTTATACCCATTACAAATAATGACTGGCATATGTTCACTGGGCATGGCTAATGCGGCTAATAATTCAGGTTTGCTTCCTGTTTCAAGACCAACGGGCGCTTTGCCATTTTGTAAGATGGATTCAACGACATGGCGTTGTTGATTGACCTTGATGGGATAAGCGCTTAGGTATTTTCCCTGATAATCGTGGCTTTTAATGGCATTGATGAAAGCCTCGTTGAGAGTTTGTATACGGTTACGCAAAATATCGGTGAATCGCAGCAAAAGGGGGAAGCTAATCCCCGATTCGCTGATAGTTTGTGCTAAATCATTGAGATCAATACTGGTTTGATCATTTGATCCATTTGGGTTTACACGTAATGTTCCACGTTCGCAAATATCAAAAAAACCATCGCTCCAATGCGCGATATGATACATCTCGCGGGCTTGTTGAATTGACCATGTAACCATAACTATTTACTACCTATTTAGTAATTCGATGCACTACCTATTGAGTGATCGTAAAGCGAAAACACGAGCATCGAGAGTAAGAATTGATACCTGTTACCAAGCAAAGCCGCCTATCTTACCATCATCTCCGCACAATTTGGGGTGATAATTTAAGATAGGCGACATTGACCGAGTATTGAGATAATACGTTTTAGTTATGCAAGCTCACTTAATTGAGAGGCGAATAATTTGCTATATGAACGGGCCTGACGTGTACGCCACGATCCCGTCCCATAGGCATATCCCGCAATGAGCGGCAAGGCAATGGTTGCCTCGCAAAATACCATTTGTTCATGCACAACAGAAACCTTGCCCCAAGAACACGCTTCACGCAATGTCGATCCTGATAAGGCGCCATCTCTTTCATCAGCTACAGTAATTTGGATAGCATATTTATGCATGGGTACTTCTTTGCCTAATAATTCTGCTGCGACAACAACATCTTGTGCAAAATTCTTGGGCACGCCACCGCCAACCATCAGTAGTCCTGTGTCGTTGGCTGAGATTTTCAGCTGAGTTAATTCACGGAAGTCTTTGACGGAGTCTATGCTAACGTGGTTATTTGGCCGTTGAACTTGATGCATCACTAAGCCAAATCCAGCGCTGCAGTCACTGAATGCAGGAACAAAGATAGGAATATCTTTTTGGTAGGCACGCAATACAATTGAATCCTTGTTTTTGCCATGTTTTTCAAGATACTTACCCATTTCAATTAAGAATTCGCGAGAGGAATAAGGGCGTGGAGATAAACTATTTGCAATTTGGCACACGGTATCATCACAAATGCGTAATTGATCTTCGTCGATTAGCGTATCGTAGATGCGATCGATCGCCATTTCCTGTAATTGAGTATCATCAAGGTGCGGAGAGCCTTGATAATGTTTAAAACCAAGACCTTCAAAGAAATCTTGATCAACGATGTTTGCGCCGGTTGATACGATCGCATCGACCATGTTGTTATCGAGCATATCCAAAATGACGTTCTTCAATCCAGCACTAACCAGCGATCCGGCAAGACAAAGAATGACTCCACAATTTTGATCCGTCAACATCCGTTCGAATATTTTGGCAGCTCGAGCTAAGTTCCTGGCTTGAAATGCCGTACCCTGCATTTGATCAATCAGGGTTACAAAATCAAATTTTTTGATGTCTAAGTGACGCACTTCGGTGGACAGCAATTCTGTCTTGTCTTTTCCCATCAAGATGATCTCCAATTCGAGTTAGGTTTAAGGGTAAATTCCAAAAACCGTAATTATCCAAAAATCGATTTCATTTGCAAGGAAAATGTCACGATGAGCAACTAGATCGCCGAATATACCCAAATGTTGTATCCTATATTTATGAGTTGTAGTGTCATGGAGGATGGGATAATTTTTCAACGGCCGCATAGAGAGTTAGGATGTGGTGCTTGGGTTTTTGTATTTTTAGGCTACGTGTGTCATGCCGGATGCATATCGATTGAAAGGTTGGTGGGCTGTTTGTTAGAGTTATCTTATTGATTATATCGGGTTTAATTTTAGTACGGGAATGGTAGGACATTTAAAACCGTTACACGTTATAAAATAGATGAGGGACGATAAGGGATAACAGTAGAGATGAAACTTTATTTGGTACGACACGGCGATTATACCGTAGATACGATGCGACGCTTAGATGTGCTCAATGAAAAGGGGACAAAAGAAATTATTCGTGTCGCAAACTTTTTGAGTCATTTGAATTTGCACGTGTCTAATATCTTGCATAGTGGAAAATTCAGGGCACAGCAAACAGCCGAATTGCTCGCTAATGGTATTGTTTGTAATCAGCCGATACAATCTCGGCAGGGCCTTGACCCAAATGATGACGTAACAGCGGTTGCAAATGAGATAGCCCATTGGAGTGATGATGTATTATTGGTGGGACATTTACCATTTATGAGTAAATTAGTGAGTAAACTTTTAACTGGAAATGAAAATAAAGATATTCTTGCCTTTAAGACAGGCACTTTTGTTTGTCTGGAACAAATTGACCGTGCACGTTGGATGGTTAATTGGATGTTAGTACCCGATTTGTTGAACATCGATTTAAAATAGATAAAACGTGATACAAGGAAAATCATGATGAAGATAAAAAATTGGATTGATAACATTATTCACCATAAAGATAATTCTCAGGCACTAATTGATGAAACGTCAGAAGAATCGTTTCCTGCAAGTGATGCTCCATCGTGGGCTACGGGTGAGTATGGGCACAAAAAACATCATACAGGGCATATCATTCTTACCCCTGAATTTGCAACATCAATACATAAAACATTGATGGTAAATGGAATCGAATATCATTACGTAAGCTTGCCTGCTGCAGAGCAAGCGGGTCTTGAGGGGGTATCACGGTTACCTATCACACTTAAAATTCTTTTAGAAAATTTGTTACGTCATCTGGATGGTCATACGGTGACCGTGGATGATATCACAGCAATTATCGATTGGTTAAAATACAAAACATCAGATCGCGAAATTGCCTACTGTCCCGCGCGCGTGTTGATGCAAGACTTTACGGGTGTACCAGCCGTGGTTGATCTTGCTGCAATGCGCACTGCCATCAAAAAACTAGGCGGTGATCCTGAGCGCATCAATCCATTATCTCCTGTCGATCTTGTCATTGATCACTCCATACAAGTGGATGAATTTATCGTGCGTGATGCGTTTGCCATCAATGCAAAAATGGAAATGGAAAGAAATTATGAACGGTATGAATTTTTGCGTTGGGGACAAAAAGCATTCCACAATTTCCGTGTTGTGCCGCCTGATACGGGTATTTGTCATCAAGTGAACTTGGAATATCTAGCAAAGGCAGTATGGTCACACGAATCTAATGGGAAAAAATATGCTTACCCCGATACGCTAGTTGGAACGGATAGCCATACGACCATGATTAATGGTCTTGGGGTATTAGGCTGGGGTGTTGGCGGAATTGAAGCGGAAGCGGCCATGTTGGGCCAGCCTATTTCTATGCTTATTCCCGAAGTCATTGGTGTTAAGTTAGAAGGACAATTGCATGAAGGTATTACGGCGACTGATTTAGTACTCGCGGTAACGCATCTTTTACGCAAAAAAGGTGTGGTGAGCAAATTTGTCGAATTTTTTGGGCCAGGATTACATGATTTATCGATTGCAGACCGTGCAACTATTGGCAATATGGCGCCTGAATATGGTGCGACCTGCGGTTTTTTCCCTATTGATGAGACGACACTCAATTATTTGCGCTTAAGTGGACGTGATGAACAAACACTTGCGCTGGTTGAGTCTTACTCAAAAGCCCAAGGGTTATGGCATGATCCACATCAACCTGATCCTGTGTTCACTGATATCGTAGTTGTCAATTTGTCATCTATTCGTCCTTGTCTTGCAGGCCCCAAACGTCCACAAGATCAAGTTGAGTTGCCCGATTTGGCGCACACATTTGATAAACTGTTGACCGAAAGTAAGCGGAGTGATGAAAAAAATAAAGCGTTCAAAACAGGCGAAATTTACGACTTACACCATGGCGATGTTGTTATTGCAGCGATTACCAGTTGTACCAATACATCTAACCCTAATGTGCTGATAGCGGCGGGACTCGTGGCAAAAAAAGCATTGGAAAAAGGTTTGACGCGCAAGTCATGGGTAAAAACATCGTTTGCGCCGGGATCACAAGTAGTGACTCGGTATTTGGAAAAAACAGGGTTGCAACCCTATCTCGATGAACTTGGGTTCACACTGGTGGGTTATGGTTGCACAACGTGTATCGGTAATTCAGGACCCCTACCTGATCCAATCGAGAAAACAATCATGGAAAATGATTTAATCGTATCTGCCGTATTATCGGGGAATCGTAATTTTGAAGGACGAATACATCCACTGGTGAAAGCAAATTGGCTCGCATCACCACCACTGGTAGTGATTTTTGCGTTAACGGGTACAACAACAATTGATTTGACAAAAGCTCCTGTAGGAAAGGATAAATCTGGCGCACCTGTTTATTTAAGCGATCTCTGGCCAACCAATGCAGAAATCGCTATAGAGGTGGCAAAAATTACGGGCACGATGTTTAACGAAACGTATGCCAGTATATTTACCGGGTCAGATGAATGGCGTGCTATGAAAATTCCTGAATCGCAAACCTATGTATGGCGTGATGATTCAACCTATATCCAGCATCCGCCATTTTTTGATGGGATGAATATCATGCCTGAGAACGTGACTGATATAAAAGGAGCAAGAATATTAGCGTTATTTGGTGACAGTATCACGACCGACCATATTTCACCTGCGGGTTCTATCAAGGCAGATAGTCCTGCGGGTAAGTACTTGCAATCAAAAGGAGTGTCGGTGAAAGACTTTAATTCATATGGCTCACGTCGTGGAAATCATGAAGTCATGATGCGAGGAACATTCGCCAATATCCGTATCAAAAATGAAATGGTGCCTGGCGTTGAGGGTGGTTTCACGAAACATATTCCAAGTGGTGAAACATTACCAATATATGATGTGGCTATGCGGTATAAGAATGAAGGTACGCCATTGATTGTTGTTGCGGGTAAGGAATATGGTACCGGTTCCTCACGTGATTGGGCTGCTAAGGGTCCTAAGCTACAAGGTGTCGTTGCGGTTATTGCGGAAAGTTTTGAGCGCATCCATCGCTCTAATTTAATTGGTATGGGTATTTTGCCACTTGAATTGATGGAAGGTATGACACGTAAAACATTAAAATTCAATGGATCGGAAACAATCGATATTCTCGAACTTGCCGAGCAGATGAAGCCACGTATGCAAATAAAAGCGATCATACATAGAACAGATGGCACGGAGAGTGTCCTTAGCCTTCGATCGCGTATTGATACATTAAATGAGATAGATTATTACAAAAATGGTGGTATTTTACAGCGTGTATTAAGAGGCATGTTGAGCTAAACCTCCTTACGCATCAATTTCGGGTAGTGGTTTAAACTCGTACCTAGCACGCTGTCACGTTCCTACATGTGCTTGATGAACGTAAATCGTATTGCTGTTACTTACCTTTAATATTTGCATATTACTGTCAAGTATCTTAGCGGAGAGTTGATGTGTTCCACGGTTGGGTGCGGTTAATTCAAATTGCGTAGTCGCACGGGCATCCCCCCATGGCGTACCATCGAGGAAGAGTTGAATGGTGTCCCCTTCTTGCAAGGGTGGAGCGACCACTACTTTGACGACGATCATGGGCTGGTTTTGTAGGGTTTCTTGTTCAGCGGGTGAGCTAATCGTAAATGTTGTATAAGGTTTTTTTGAATGTATAGGGGCTGAATGATTACTTAGTTGTGATGATTGCAAGCTATTATCTTGTTGTTGATCTTGCTGAGTCGATGTGGATGGCACGGTGCTCACTTCGGGAGCTTTTATCTTCACGGAATGAGTGCCAAGTGGTGTGTCTGAATAACTAATGTTACCGTTTTTATCGATACGTGTGTAAATATCTGCGCTGCAAATCAGGGATATACAAAACAATACTAGGAAAAATAAATATCTCATGTTCTTCTCCAGATTACATAAAAGAGCCAGGTATGGAAGGATCAATACCCGCCACGTCAGAATTCAATTGAATGGATTGTGCTTGACCGAAGCGATCTGTCCATGCAACGGTAACACCAATGGTTTTATAGGCGGGACTCGCAGTGGTGGTGACTGTTGTGGTCACGGTATAGGTGGTGTTACCCACAGGAGAACTTCCAGTGCTACTTGCAATTGACTGATAGGATGTATAATTGGCTAGATTATTCAGCACTTGGAAGTTTCGTAGAATTTCAATTTGATTGACAGCAAGAATGTTTGCATCGCTTTGTTGTTGTAAATAAGTAGTACTGTAAGATAAATAATGTTGAAATTTAAGTAGAGTAACAACACTCACTGCGATAAATAAAACAATGATTAGCGATTCAATTAATCCTTGGCCTTGCTGAGGGTTTTTTTTAAGATCAAGGTACGAATTCATCATTCCTAATCCTTACGTTTTGGGTAAGCGTTTTAGTAACGCTAGCATTGGTTGCAAGCTGTCCTGTTATGCTAATGCTGACATTGCGGATAACGATAGTATTTGACGTCTGACTGGGGGGAACGGTTGTGGTGCTAAGGGTAAATGTTAGATTGGTAATATTGACGATGCCAGGATTGGTGACATTTTCCCATGCACTAGCCGCTGCTGTACAGCTAAATGCGGCGCCGAATGGTCGTGTTTGCAGGGTTTGTCCACTCAAACGAAAGCCGTATCGTTCATCATCAGAAGTACTCGATATGGGTGAAAGGAGGCCGTTTTTATTATAATCATAAGTAAATAAGATGCAGTTATTCGCACTATTAACGCTGACATTTGTTGACGAAGTCATAAAAGGATTATTATTTTGTCCCGTATTAATGTCGTTACTCGCCGTAGCCCAATATCCTGCTCGGCGGATATCATTTGCCATCAGTTGCATTGAGGTTTCCAATTGCTGATTCAGGGTGTTTATATTGGTGGCGGTATTGTAATGGGTAATATTAGAAGCAGACATAGCGATCAGAGCATAGAGTAAGATGACGTTGATAACTAATGCGATGAGCATTTCAATGAGTGACATTCCTAAATATCGGTACACGCATCGTATCATGAACATGATTGATAGCCTGCAAGTTGCGATGAACAAAGGAAAAGGCTGCCTAACAGTCCGACTTGGATACTCATCGCTGTGCTTTGCCCAGTTATAGTCAATGTTATCGTACTACTCGCATCGGCGGCACCATGATTAGGTTCAAATTGCAGTGAATTAGCAGTGAGTCCAGTAGCCGAAAGGGTTAGCTGTCCTGCATTGGGCGCTTGTGTGCTGCCTAGCTTGCAACTATTTGCCGTGCTACACGTACAGGCAGATCCAGAATTGATACCATAACACCAGTTGTTGCCAGTTTGAAAGGATACATAAATAGTGGAGTCTGTCTTCATGGCTGTACCACGGGCATATTGGAGAGCGTAATAGAGACCCTGAGTTGCACCAATAAGACGGTTAGTTTGAAGATAATTGAGGAACGAAGGCACGGCAACAATGGCTAAAATGCTTACGATGGCGAGCACAATTAATAACTCGAACAAATTGAAGCCTTTGTTATGGCGAATTTCCATCAAATGCACAGCTCCTTTGACATGAACCAGCCTTCTCGTTAAGCGCGAGATGGCTTAAGAACACCCCATCGCGTAGCTTGCCCGGCATGCTTAAAGCCGGGGGGTTAGCGAATATCGCTACGTATAATTTATCATAGAGTATTTTGTTAAGTGTGGCCAATGCCCAGCAGCGATTGTTTTATTATAATACTATTCATGGAATTTAGAGTATTATTTTATGAAAATGGAAATTATTTTTTTGTAGAATAGTTAAGGGTTTAGGAGTAAAAAATAAAGACGAGTTTTTATTTGAAATGGTATTTTGTAGATGGAAAACTAGTGATGCACATCGTTGCAGCATAAGGGAGGGATTCTTGTTAGCAAATAAAACAAAACAACGTTTTTCTGAGGCGTTGCTTTTAGGGAAGCAGCGTCTTTCTGAATTATGGTCGTTGGGTGCGAACGATGATTTGCATAATGTAGCCGGGTTGGTCATTAACTCTGAGTATATAAAATTATTAAAAATTGCATCTCACAACAATCAGAATACGGTCGAATATTTTGCTATAGAAAAACTTCCGGTGGGTGTTGTGACTAAAAATGAAATTAAGAATTGTCAGGCAGTAGCAACTATTCTCAAGAATATGGTAGATCATTCCGGTATAAAAATAAAAAATATAGCGCTTACCATACCAAGGTCATCTGCAATTATTAAACATATTACGGTCGATAATCGTTTACTGCCCGATGAAGTTGAATCGCGAATTTGGGTCGAGGCCAATCGACTTTTTCCTAGTTTAGTCAGCGATATTTATTTGGATTTCTCAATTATTGGACCGTCTGCCCAGGACATGACGCAAAATGAAATTGTTCTTATCGCATGCCGAAAAGAGCAAATAAGGCCGTATTTAGAAATAATGCACTTAGTGGGTTTGAATTTGAAAGTGGTAGATATTAATTATTATGCACTTGAAAGAGCGTTATCCCTTATTGTTAAACAATTATCGCAGCTAAAAACCTTTGCGATATTGAATATTAATTTCTCATTAATTGATTTACTTGTCGAACATGAAAACAAAACTATTTACACGCATGAGTTAAGTTACGATGGTTATGCTTTGATGCAGTTTACTCAAGAAGGGTTACACCATCAGGGCGATATGGAACGTGAAAAAATAGATGTGGAAAACAAGATAAAGCTTGATGCAATTTTAAAAAATAATCTAGAGATACACTTAACACATGCCATGCAATTTTTTTATTCGAGCAGACCGAGTATACGTATAGAGCACATTATCGTAGCGGGGGATTGTGCTGCTGCGATACCTGAACTGGCGCGGTTTGTTCAACAAGCGGTGGGTAAAGAGGTCATACTGGCTAATCCATTCAAAGATATGATCATTGCTCCTGATGTAGACAAAGTAAAATTGATACAATATGCACCATCACTTATGTTATGTTGTGGGGCGGCGTTGAGTCAGTTAAATTAACATGGAATGAACAGTCAGGAAGGTGGTAGCAAATGACACAAATTAACCTGTTACCATGGAGAGAGCAAGGACGGCAAATTAAAAAAATGCGGTTTATGGTTGCATTGATAGCAAGTGTACTTGGATCATTATGTATTATTCTGATTTTTCATATTTATTTAAGTGGCTTGGTGGGTGAACAACAGCAATTAAACGATGTCTTACAAGAAGCGATCAACAAAGAACAAGCTGTCCTAAACGATATGAGCAGTAAGGAAGATGAAAAAGCTACTGTTGATGCTCAATTACAATTCATTATCAATTTGTATAGCAATAGTTTTCGCGCCGTGCGCTTGCTTAACGAATTAGTCACGTTAGTACCGAGTTCAGTATCACTCAATAGGATCGTAAGAAATGGTGACACCATATCTCTTGCAGGTATTGCAAATTCCGAGAATGATATTACCCTTTTCATGCAAGATATTGGCAGGTCACCTTATTTTAATCAACCTGTTTTGTCAGAAATATACCAAGATAAAAATAGCAGAACTGAAAATACACGATATTTTCAATTGAATTTTAAGCAAAAAGGATAGATGGCATAATGATGTATTATGATGTCAAGAGAATATATGCATGGCCGCTTGCAGTGCGAACTGTCATTGTGATTATCGTTTCATTATCGATTATTTATTTAGGGTACCTTCTTAATTTATCAGCCTATCAGATGCAAATTAGTACCAATCTACAGCAAGAAGAGGATTTAAAACAGCAGTTAAAACTCATGCTTAATAAGCAAAGTGCAATCACGAATGATATCTATCATCTACCGATACTGAAAGCAAAGTTAAATAAGTGGCAACAAAATATTGCCACTGCACAAGAAGTACCGGGTCTTTTAAATGTGATATTACAGTATGGAGAGACGAATCATATAAAAATGGTTACCTTTAATCCTGGCAAAGAGATTAAAGATGGCATTTACTACAAAACTCCAGTTAGTATGGAGCTTGCAGGTACTTACGACCAGATTGCGACTTTTATTAGCCAATTAGCAAATATGCCTAAGCTGGTTAACATCGATACATTCTCTTTAACTAGAGAGTCTGAAAAGGATCTATCAGTAAGCGATAGTAGTTCCAATCCATTAAATTCCGATGATATGTTATCGGCCCAATTAGATATTGAGATATATAGAAAATAATATGACAGTTAGAGTAAAACATTATTTTTTATTAAGCCTACTGGGATTGACCTTGCTACTATCAGGATGTGGCGATCAAACTCGGTTACATCAGTTACAAGTCTATATTACTCAATTGAAGGAAGCAGCTACTCATAAAAAAAATGCAGAGACGAGATTACTGCAATTACCCAAACCGGTTTTATATGCACCGTTAGGTTATTCTGGATCTGCCAATCGAGATAACATCTCAAGTCAAGGACTAATGAGAAACCCTCTGCAAGCGTATCCATTAAAAGTATTGCGATTTGTAGGAACGCTTACCCGAAATAATCACATATCAGCCTATATCATGACACCGGATAATATGGTGTATCAAGCGAATTCAGGAGATACGATTGGCGATAATGATAATAAGATAGTCAAAATTAATGTTGATCATATTGAACTATCAGAAAAATATATTGAAACAGGGAAAAAGCCTGTTACACGGATTGTCACTATGCAGTTAAAGGAATGATATTGATGATAGCTCAACATAATTTTAAATTTTTTCTTTTCTCTAAAACGGTACACTGCTTTGCTATGCTCGGTGTGAGTCTATTATTAGTTATGGGAATAGCGCATGCAGCGCAGCCCGCTGCTTCTAACTTCCAAACGATTAACCGCACAGATCAAAGTGAAATTATCCCTGCTGAAAGTATGCAACCAGCCAATGGTAAAATTAGTTTTTATTTCCAAAATGTTGCAATCAAGACGTTGTTACAACTCATTGCAAAAAATTCAGGGTTGAATTTTATTATTAGTGATGACGTCAAGGGGGATACTACTTTAAATTTAAAAGATGTAACCTGGCGGCAGGCACTTGATATTATCCTGCAGTCACATGGCTTGGCTTCACGGCAAATCGGTACTGCTTTATTTATCAGTACGTCTGATGACATCGCTCAAAAAAAAGCAAAAGAATACCAAGCAGAATTAGATTTAGTTAATTTGTCTCCTTTAACAACAGCTTTCATCACGTTGAAATATTCAGATGCTGCGGTTATCGCTAAGGTTTTGAAATCCTCAGATGGATCATTGCTCACACCACGCGGGGAAGTCGCAATCAATAAACCAACGAATAGCATCATTGTGCGTGATGTAAAAACAAATCTTATCGAAGTTAAAAAGTATATCAGAAGATTGGACATCCCTGCGAGACAAGTGTCTATTGAGGCGCGTATTGTTAACATCGATACGACGTATGAAGCACAGGTAGGCGTGCGCTTTGGTCTTAGCAATTCAAGAAGTCTATCGGGTTCTTTGGATGGTGCAAGTCAGATGGCTAATGGTGTCAATGTCGCCGCAATCAATCCTATTGATCAACGACTCAATTTTGATTTGCCAGCTAGCATATTATCAACAGGAACGACGCCTGGAAGTATTGGGTTGGCTTTAGCGCGACTTGGGCCTGTACTCTTGGATTTGGAATTGTCTGCACTCGAAGAGGAAGGGCATACACAGATTATTTCCAAGCCCCGTGTTGTTACGGCGAACCAACAACGAGCACTGATACAAACGGGTGAAGAAATACCCTACCAACAAGCGACTTCAAGTGGTGCAACCGCTGTCGAGTTTAAAAACGCAGTGTTAAGTTTGGAAATTATTCCCCAAATTACACCCGATGATAAAATTATTTTAAAATTAAAAGTCAATCAAGATTCACGCGGACAGCAGCTTCTTGTCGCACAAGGATCAACCTCATCAAGTACAACTTCGACTACGACAACCACAACGCCCGCAGTCTTTGGTCCACCTACCATCAATACGCAAGAAGTACAATCGTATGTCTTGCTTAATGACAATGAAACGGTTGTTATCGGCGGCATTTACACACTAAATAAATCGAATACATTCGACCGTGTTCCATTTTTTGGCTCTCTACCTATTGTAGGTGGTCTGTTTAGACATAGGGGAATTTTAAATTCAAAAACGGAGTTATTAATATTTTTAACCCCCAAAATTATCAAGCAACACGCCAGGGAATGGTCTTATAAAGGAGAGTGATAAAGCATGTTTAAAATCGTTTACGGGATGGTGTTGATACTGTTGCTTGGGATGATGACTGCCTGTCAAACGATGCAGGATACTAGGGATGAAGAAAAAAAAATTTCTGCAGCTAAAATTAATGATCGTTTAGGAGTGGTCTATCTTGAAAGACATGATATGCAACGCGCTAAGCAAAAATTTTTATTAGCGCTTGATCAAGCACCGCATATTCCTGAAACGTGGTATTCAATGGCATATTATTTAGAAAGCACGGGGAATAAAGGGCAGGCAAAAAAATATTATTTAAAAGCACTTACACTTGCTCCTGATAGAGGAGATGTATTGAATAACTATGGAACTTATTTATGTAGATCAGGTGATTATCATGGTGCTGTAACGTATTTCTTAAAAGCAACGCAAGATCCCAAATATCTTGATTTAGCAGCAGCCTATGAAAATGCGGGGTTATGCTCTCTTAAAGCTCCTAAAGCAAACAATGCTAAGATGTATTTTGACAAAGCGATAGCAGAAGATCCTAATCGTGTGACGGCATGGATTGAGCTTGCTGAGCTGAACTACAAACAACACAATTATGCGTTGGCTAGACGCCAGTTACATCGATTTCTTCAATTGTCGTCTCCTACAGTTCAGACCTATCTATTAGAGAAAAAAATTGATGCAAAGCTTGATAGTTAGATTAGGATATTGCATATGACTCATCATGAAGATTAGTATAGTATGGAAGCAATGCTACTTTTAAATATAAGGAAGTTGGCTCGCTTGTATGCAAATGTTGTTAATTTGGCGAGATATTTTAATATAGGAGTTATCTAATGAGAAATGCGATATATAAACTCGGTGGTTTCACCATCATCGAATTGCTAATTGTCCTAGCAATTATAGGCATTTTGGCTGCGATTGCAGTGCCTTCTTATCTTACTTATACTAAAAAAGCATATTTTTCTGAAGTGATTCAAGCGACAGGACCTTTTAAACTTGCTGTTGAGTCATGTTACCAAGCTCAAGGTGGTGGTGCTGCAGTTGCTAATTGCGCAAATGGTTCAAACGGTGTTCCTGCGGCAATAGCGGCATTAACGGGTAATGTGGCTTCCATATCAACAGTGGCAACGGGTATCATAACCGCAACCGGTGGCAATAAAGCGCCAGCGGATACCTATGTTTTGACACCCACTCCAACTAATAATGTGTTGGTATGGGCTGTTTCAGGCACATGCCAAGCGGATGGAACGTGCTAATTCTAGGTGTGGCAGACTCAACCCATGTAAAGCAATATCCCATAGATGGGATATTGCTTTATTGATGAATTTATTATTCAGGTTTGTTCATAGCATTAGGCGAACCTTTGTATGGAAAGTATATCGTCAAAAAGTTCATTGAGCGGTTTCGCTTACTATCTATCTGAAAGAAAGATATTAGATAAACAAGTAGGGTTGGATGCACTCAAGCAATCTACTCTTAACAAAATATCCTATATTGACTATCTTGTGAGACAAAAATTACTTGATTCTACAACCGTCACTAAAGCCACGTCAGAATACTATGGCTTGCCTTTATGTAATATCACCGCATTCAATTTTGGTCTTATCCCTAATGAATTTGCAAATATGCAATTTGTTAGGAAAAGACAAGCTTTGCCTCTTTTTATAAAAAATGGGTTTCTTTATCTAGCGGTTACTGATCCTACCATTGAAAATTTATATGATGTGAGATTTTTAACAGGACTTGATATTCGTCTTTTAATCACAGACAGTGCCGAATTAAGCTTGGCCATTGATACATTATTAAATACATTAATCATCTCGGAAATTAGCGGGCCAAGTAACGAAATAAAAAAAGGCATGACTGATGAATCAAATATGGAAGAAATCTCTGATGTTATTTCGTATGACGTAGGGAGTGCTCCTGTTGTTAATTACGTCAATAAAATTATTATCGATGCAGTTGAAAAAGGTGCATCGGATATTCATTTTGAGCATTATGATAAGGATTATCGCATTCGTTACAGGGTAAATGGGGTGCTTTATCCTATAGCGACTCCCCCCTTAAAGCTCGCGAGTTATTTGCTAGCACGTATTAAGATCATGTCAAATTTGGATATTACTGAGCATAGAGTTCCACAAGATGGACGTTTTAAATTATCACTCTCAAAATATAAAACAATTGATTTTCGTGTTAGTGTTTGCCCCACGCTTTATGGTGAAAAAATAGTGCTACGGCTTTTAGACCCAACGCAAATTTTTCATAACCTTGATCAATTGGGCATGGAGTCATATCAAAAAGAATATCTTATTAATGCATTGGGGCATACACAGGGGATTATCCTCGTAACAGGCCCGACTGGCAGTGGTAAAACAGTGACTCTCTATTCTTGCTTAAATTATCTCAATTCAACCGATGATAATATTATGACGGTTGAAGACCCCGTTGAAATTCCTTTGCATGGCATTAATCAGGTGCACATCAATCCTAAAGCAGGTTTAACATTTTCGACTGTACTTCGATCATTTTTGCGCCAGGATCCAGACATTATTATGGTTGGTGAAATTCGCGATTTAGAGACTGCTGAAATTAGTGTGCAGGCAGCGCAAACGGGGCATTTAGTATTATCAACCTTGCACACGAATAGCGGGCCCGAAACAATTGCCCGACTCATGTATATGGGTGTTGAATCCTATAATCTCGCTAGCTCTTTGGTTATGGTCATTGCGCAACGCTTGCTTCGTGTTCTTTGTAATGAGTGTAAACAAAAAGAAGATCTCCCAGAAGATATTATGATTAAAGAAGGGTTTAAACACGATGAAATAGGTCATTTTCAATTATATAAGGCTGGCTCATGTGAACGATGTATTCATGGCTACAGTGGGCGTACGGCTATATTTGAAGTGATGCCCATTAGTAAGGATATGGGTTATCTGATCATCCGCGGTGCAAATGCCATTGAACTTACCGCGCAAGCCGCTAAAGAAAATGTTGTGAATTTACGTGCAGCAGGCTTAGATAAAGTAAGAAAAGGTATTACAAGTCTTTCCGAATTAAATAGGACGTTTAAATAGCCGGGAGCAATGATGCCTAGCAATATACAAACATATCAGTGGACCGGAATGAGCAAGACAGGCGAACGCCGAAGAGGTGTCATTCAAGCACTTGATATCAAAAGTGCCGAAGCTGAGCTAAAAAGCATGGAAATTGAAATAATAAGTATCGCCCCTACACTCCATTTTACATTTTTGCATCGACGTCAAAAAATAAAAACAAAAGATGTTGTCCTTTTCACGCGTTATCTCTCTGCTATGTTATCTGCAGGAATGCCTATTCTCCAGGTACTAGATGTGATTGCTCGTGATCAAGACAATGCCATGATGAAATCTATCGTTATTTCAATGCGTACGAGTATATCTTCGGGAGCAACATTAGCAGATTCTTTAAGTCAATTTCCTGAATGTTTTAGTGAACTCTATTGTAATTTAACTAGAGCAGGTGAAAAATCAGCCACACTGGATAAAGTTTTAAATAGACTAGTGAAGTATTTAGAAAAAACACAAAGAATGAAAAGTAAGATTAAAACTGCTTTGATTTATCCAATCACCATTGTCATCGTTTCGCTAGCGGTTAGCATGATATTATTGCTTTTTGTTGTGCCGCAATTTCAAAAAATGTTTGCAAATGCAGGTGTACCATTGCCTTATTTTACACGACTGGTAATACATTTGTCAGATTTTATCCAAAGTTATTGGTGGCTAATCATCATATTCAGTGCCTTAGGTGTTTTCGGTATCAAGGCATTAAAAGAAAAAAATGAATATGTTGCTGATAAAATGGATGCATTTTTATTGAAAATATATATTATTGGGCCAATCATAAGAAAGGCGATTATTGCTCGCTTTACCAGAACACTAGCTATTACCCTGGATGCCGGGATGCCCATCGTTGATTCGATGAAATCCATGATCAATATTATGGGCAATAGGATTTATAGCAAGGGTGTGGCAATGATATGTGACGATCTCACTAATGGCCATCAACTGGCTGTGTCAATGGATGCTGTGAAGTTATTTCCCAATATGGTGATACAAATGATTTCAGTTGGCGAAGTATCAGGCGCGCTTGCAGATATGTTGAATCACGTTGCCACCTATTACGAGGATGAGGTTGACGTTGTTGCAGATAATTTAAGCACATTACTGGAGCCAGTGATCATTGTCATATTGGGTGTGATTATTGGCTGTTTTGTTATCGCTATGTATTTACCAATCTTTAAGCTAGGAACTACAATTTAAGGGCGTACATGAAACAAATTCAGCATCATGGTGGTTTTACCATTATCGAGCTCCTCATTGTAATTGTAATTATTGGGATTATTGCAATTATCGCAACGGGTATATATAAATCATTCGCATTACAAAGCCGACGGGCTGATGGAGTGAATGCAATTCTTACATTGCAATTATCTGAGGAGCAATATCGTTCTACTAATTCTCAATATGGAAGTATTACTCAAATTGGAGGATCAGCGACTTCTCCACAGGGTTATTATAGTCTAGTTATTTCAAATCTCGGTGCAACTACATTTACCATTACAGCAACAGCACAAGGAACCCAGGCTAATGATTCAGCAGGGAGTACCTCGTGCGCTACGTTAACGCTTACTGTAAGTAGTGGCACGGTAACACAAACACCAACGGCGTGTTGGCCTTCTTAGGATGCTCAATTTATGTCAACTGTACCGATTATTCGTTATTGTATTCCTAGCCAATTAGAATTGAATCTTTCATATATGCCATTTATCAAAGATGGAGGGTTATTTATACCGACAAATGATTCGTTTGTGCTTGGAGACTTTGTTGTGGTCGATTTACAGCTTCCTGGTCAACATGATATTCAGCGAATTGAGGGTAAGGTGATTTGGATTACGCCTATGAATGCGCTTTATCAAATATATTCTGGAGTAGGAATACAATTTACCGGTGATTCTGCAAAATCCGTACATGAGCAAATTAAAGCGAATATTGATAACACTATGGATGTTGGTGGTTATGTTTATGGAATAGGTGGGGAAAAAAAGTATGATAATAAAAAAGAGCCTACATAGTGTGCAGGAGTAGATTTGTTCCGCCTGATGCGCTATAAGGGTAAGTATTTTGATTACTACGATCTATATTAAAAACGAGGAGAAAAGGATGAAAGATCGATATTTGCCTATTACTAATGAAACTGATAAATATAAATTATATGTGGAAATTCGTGAACTAAAAAGGAATTATGTTTTTTATAATGAAGAACTTAACCTGATAAAAGAAAAAATTTCAAATAAAGAGAAAGAGCTAAAAAATAATAAAGATAGAATAGCGATACATAATAAAAAATTGGCTGAAGAATTTAATCCATGGCTAAAAAAGCAAGAAGATAAATTAAAGCAAGCCAAAATGGATCAGGAAAGCTATTTACAGTCAGAGCCAAATCATGAGAGAGATAAGCAAGATAGTATTAAAAATACCGATCTTCTTAACCGTAAGTTACATGAGCTAGACGCAGAAATTCAAAAAGAAAAATTCATCTATGAAAAAAACAAACAACAATTATCCTCTTTGGAGCCTATGATTACTCAAATTCAATCTTTTCCATCTATGTTAGAAAAAATTGAATATGATTTTAATGATCAAGCACAAAAACAAAAAAATGAATGCTCTGCTGCATGGCAAGCCAATCTAAATAGTATTAAAGCACTGCAAAGTAATACGATCCTCAGTGCTCTTTCTGCCTCATTAATAGAACAACTTAATCGTGAAAATAATGTTATAAAATTAAGGATTAAAGAAATTGATTCTGAGAATGTAAGCAAAATAAATCAATTAAAAATAATTATAAAAAAAACAGATCAAGATGTTATAGAAAAAAGCAAATCACGTGATGCATTACAATTTCAAGTACTCAATAAAAAAATGAAACGTAAATGTCTTCGTGAAGAGAGGGGCGTGCTAATTGAAAAAATAGAAAAAGAAAAAAATCAGCAAGAAATTATTGAAGCTATTCAAAAAAAGCATGATATACATTTTTTAGATAATCTACAACAATCCATTACTTTAGAGATAGAACAGCAATCAAATAAAATTGAAAATTTTTATAATGCGCTCATAAAAGAAAAAAATAATTTACAGTTTGAATTAAATGAGTTGAATATAAAAATACCATCATTAAAATTAAAAATAGATCGTATTACCTGTTTTTTGGATGAAAAAATCTGTTTCTCATCGGGACAGGCTATTGACGAAAAATTAGTTGAAACGGCTCTCTATGTTCAACTGCAAAAAACCGGTAACACTAACACCAATTTACCCAAATTCGCTACAGAGCTTGTTGCTCATTGTAATTGGCGGCAACTATCGAAAGGTCAGCATGCAGACGATATTGCTGAGATATTGCTAGGATTTTATAATACTATTATCAAAGATAAAAATAGGCCTACTGATTCTTACTATCGGCTATTTAACTTATTCCTCGCGCAACAAGCTATTTCTATCGAACATGCTATTGCTAAACGGGATATAGAAAAAGTGAGGGCTTTAGATAGTATGGCCCGGGTTATTCGTGCTTATATAAGGAATCAACTTTTTGATAATATAGGACCAGTTATTGCACTGACTATCTACGATAATCAAATCAAAATAGCAATGAATGAGTTGGTGCAAGATGTCAATAGGGACCAAAAAAATTATCAATCGGTTAAAGCAGCTGCTCAATGGTTAGCAAGCGTAATTAATGGATGCCCATCGGACAATGTAGACGAGCAAAAATGCTATCTTTCTGATATATGCAAAACCTTGCATCCCAATTTCTTTGAGGGACATTGGAGGCGAATTCCTACTGATTTACTCAATATTTTACAATTTCATTATAATCAAGCTCGATTTATACGTGATCACGTGTTGTTATCAGAACAGCTTCAGGCTATTACTAATGACCATATTTATATTAGCTACGATACCAATCAAAGTAGACCTGGTAGTTCTCTTCATGCTGAATTAACGCTTTTAATGCGTATTGCATGTGATCATCTATTGGCTTCTGCGAAAGCTAATAGAGAGTTGACTATGTTACCTAAAGATAAATCACTTTTGTTGGGAGTTTCTAAACTGAATTGTGCTAGTTGTTATTTTTTGATTGATGCCATTAATGCCATTCAAAATAATATTGTGATAACGGGAACGCATTATTTACTTTTTGAAAGTACGCATACACATATAGGCCAGAGATTTATCGAGAGAGTACAAGCTGAGATAATGCAGCAGTATTTGCAGGGTCAAATCCAACGTAACGATTATGACCGCATTGTTACGTATTTATCTGATCAATCCTCGTTATTTAAAAAATCGCTACAGGGAGGGTTAGGAGGCATTAGCTTTGTTCACGGTAGCATGTTTACACACACTAAGGATAAATCAAAGCTTCAACCTCGTTTAGTCGGTCATAAGCATACGCAGAGTTCGCATTGGAGTCCACACGATAAAGAATGGGAACTTCGTGCTTCTCGCAATGCACCACAACCGGCATCGCAATCGCAAACGCCACTAGTTCCCCCTATGCCTAATTTAAGAACGACATTTTTTCAACAAGCCGCTACTCATCCTACTCAAACTCTTTTAGTTGTTGAGGAGTGTCTTGATCAGGCTAGCTATGTGAGTTATGCAGTGGTGAATGATCCTAGTTCTTCTTTTAATGCCACTGTTGCTGCAAAAAATCCGGATCTAGAGCAACAGGATGTACAATTAAATCAGGCGGATGAAATACGTGCTAACAAAAAATCAAGACGATTTTAATTTATCCGCGCGACTTGCCGCGTGTCTCTAGCAATGGGGTTTCTGTAACCGCTCACGGGGTTTTATACCCCATGGTCAATATGACTTAATTTAACATGCCATATTGAAGAAAGGGAGAATAACTCTCTCTTTGGCAAATGGGCAGATAATACTTACGGTATATCGTGCATGTTCTAAAGAACATTATCTGCCTATAAGAATAAAGATGCCTGCAACCAAGGCGAGGATACCGTATACAATACTGGGTATGGCAATAGATGGAATTAGCATGCTAATCCCCATGAGGATTAAGTAGACGGCAAGTAAAATGAATCCAATATTACTAATGAAGTTCAGTTTCATTATATCATCCTTTTAATATAGTAATTTTCATGGATAAAAGTATAGCCTTCATCATTTCAATTAACAACTACAAGTCTCGGCGCTTTTAGCGGGAACGGCTGAACAACGAACGAAATATCCTGGTTATGATAGCGGTAAATGGCCATGCATGATTGACATGCGAGACTACGCCTGTTATCAATTGCATTATTTAACTTGATTATTGAGTTAAATATACGAGTTGGAGAAAAAATATGTGGTTAACGTATGCGATTCTCGCCGCCATCTTTTGGGGATTAAATTATGCTTTAGCCGAGCGAATACTACATAGTATTTCACCTGTTACATTATTAGCTATGGAAATGTTGGTTGGCGGGGTATTTTTTTTCGTTATCTCTTATTTTACTACGCTTAAAACAGATGTTGTCATTTTAACAACTCAGCTTAACGTGTTGTGGATCACCCTCGTAGAAATTATTATTGTTTTGGCGGCTAGTTTTTTCATTGTGTCTTCTATTCTCGGCAAAAATGCAACAGTGGCCGGGATAGTTGAATTAATCTACCCGCTATTTACCATTTTATTCACCTGGCTTTTTTTTCACGAAAACCACGTCAATTTACCTGTAATCATTGGTGGTGGATTTATTTTAGTTGGCGTGTTCCTGATTAGCTTTGCTTAATTGGCAACAAGGTTAGCAACCAGTTACCATCAATAGTGTAGTATTTTCAATAAATTACCATGTATCCAGTCTCTTTGTTTGTAGCGTTATAACATCTATTCCAAGTTGCAGCGGATAGAAAAGTGACTAAAAGATGATAAAAATACGTTTTTTAGAGTAAAATATATATAAATATATAAGAAAAGAAAATAAAAGAGGAGAGGCTACCATGAAGCGAAAACGGAAGTTGGTTCTACTGCTTGTATTCTCGTTACTCTTTTCACCCCTTAGCTCTTATAGTCGATCTCATGTCCATGGTTCACTTCCTAGCGAGATCACAGCGCCTGGGGAAAAATTGGTCATTGTTGATCCCAATATTCATGAATTTGGTGCTTATACGGCGGATGGTGAGCTTGTCCATACAGGGATGGCGACAGCAGGTTCTAATTGGTGTCGTGATCTAGGACGTCCTTGCCGTACGCGGTCAGGAAGTTTTCGTGTTTATTCACTGGGTGGTCCTAGCTGTATTTCTCATAAATTTCCTCTACCCCATGGTGGTGCGCCAATGCCATATTGTATGTATTTTAATGGAAGTCAGGCATTACATGGATCGTATGAGGTGGTCTATGGGAACATTAGTCACGGATGCGTGCGTTTGCATGTTAGTGATGCTAAATGGTTACGCTTCAACTTTATAGAAGGTCCACGTGCTAGTAATAATTATCGTGGCACACGAGTGATTATCAGGCCATACTAGGGCAGTGTGCAACGTTGAGCGGATAGTGATATGACAAACCTGGTGGTACTGATGAGTTTCTATGGAAGTCATCATCGTAAAGAAGTTACAAAAATCACACATTTTTTCGGTGTGCCATGTATTATTGTCGCATTGCAGATTTTGCTAAGCTGGCCACGATTCTCATTTATCTTTAGCAGTAGTATCTCACTTGCATGGATTGTCGCTGCAATACTATTGATTTATTATTTATTCTTGGATGTTTACTTGGCGTTAGTTACTGCAGCATTTCTTTTGCTGTTGACCTATCTTGCACAAACAATAGCCCATGATAAATTTAATCTGGTTTCCTTTGGAGTTTTTTGCATATTATTTATTATGGGCTGGATTGCCCAGTTCATCGGCCATTATTTTGAAGGTAAGCGCCCTGCGTTTCTCGATAATATTTTCCAAGTAGTGGTGGCACCTATTTTTTTGGTTGCTGAACTCTGTTTTGCATTGGGTTTTAGGCGGGATTTACAAGAGCAAGTACGGGTGTTGGCTGCAAATATAGAAACTAGATGAAGTAAATGAACCCATATATCCACATGATGATAAATTCAAAAAATGAATATTGGGTTGGATGAAATTTGAGAACAGTCTTAATGATGTTGATTCCTTTCTGTAGTCTGATAAAGTCTGCATTTTTTAATTCAGCTCCTAAAATATCAATATGGAGGTTAATGGCTGCCATATATTTATCGATTTCATTCGTTGTGTAATTCGGTTGTAGGTGATCTAGCTTATTTAAGTAATCCACTACATTCTTGAGTGACTCATTCAGTTTATTCAATTCGTTAGCAGCATCTGAATGGAGAGGGTATTTCGTTTGTAGTTCAGTAATGATCTTTTCTACGCGATAAATGATCCTGATTTTATTTTGAATAGACATAATCCATCCCGATGTATGTTGATTCCAACTACACTCAACATAACAAAAAACAAGCCTAGAGTCTAATTGAAAGAGGTAAGGAAATTATCTCTACAGGGATAATGTAGCAATCTATAGAAGATTAATACTCTTCATTATAATCATATCCATTATCATAATAGGGATGATTATAGTAATAATGGGTCCTATAGTAATAAGGAGATTGGTAATAATAATGAGGATAATATTCCTGATAGTAACCAGCCTCAGCGTTTTGCTGATCCATCGATCTTCCTATAGAGTTGCCGATTAGTGCGCCGCCTATCGCGCCAACACCAATAGCGACTGCTTGACCTGTGCCGTGCCCGATTGTGCTACCCAGTAAACCACCAGCAACAGCACCAGTTACTGTGCCAACATCTTCATTTTGTGTGTAAGGGTCACATCCCATTAGGGCTAGACATGTAAGAACCGCAAGACTGGTATTGCATAATACGGTTTTCATAACCACCTCCACATTTCCTGCCTCAAACTCTAGTATAGGATTAACGAGTAAGAAATTTATTAAGATAGCTAAGATTATTACCGTAACTCATTCTATTCACATAGTTATATAATGTAATGTCAGCAATTCTCGACGAACGAGTAAGTGGGCTTATTTTTCCGCTCCAATCGCGCCATCCATGGCGCTGGGGATTACATCCTGCAATCCAGTCGCTTGAAAATAAGCCCATTTACTCGTTCACCGAGAATTGCTAATGCAATGTTGCATCAATCATCATCGAAATTGATTATGTTATAATAAAATATAGAGATTTGTTTATAGTCTTTATTTGTCATTTTTCAAAAACGATTATAGTAGTTTAAGAAGCAGTATCCTAAGACCATCTACTTCTCTTGTTGTAATAATGTTGTTAATGCGGGCCATATATTATCTAGTAATAGGGCTTGTGCATTAGTTGCGGGGTGAATTCCATCTGCTTGCATTAATTGTGAATGGTCATCAATGTTTTTTAAAAACAACGGTATGACAATAATATCGCTACGTTTAGCGAAATCCAAGTAAATTTGTTGAAATTGTTGCGTATAAATTTCACCATAATTAGGCGGTATACGCACACCGAGGATGATCACATGGCTATTAGCTTGTTTGGTTAAGCTAATCATACGTTGCAAATTGCTTTTTATTACAGAAATTTGCAGTCCGCGTAATCCATCATTGCCCCCTAACTCAATAATGGTGATCGATGGATGGTATTGATTTAACGCAGTTGGTATTCGAGACAACCCATCACTGGTGGTGTCACCTGAAATACTGGCATTGATCACATGGTAATTGCGCTTATCCATGTCTAGGCGATGTTGGAGCAAGGATACCCAGCCTTGTTTAGGATCAATACCATAGCCAGCACTAATGCTATCACCAATAATTAATATTGTATTTTTTGAAAACACCGGTAAAGTAAATAATGATAACAGTAAAGTAATAAGGATTTTTTTCATGCAACAAGAGTCCCCTGTTTTTCTACATGTAGAACATCTTAGCAAACAGGTGCCAAGTGGCGATAGTCATATTACTATTTTACGTGATGTCAATTTAACATTAAAGACGGGTGAGAGTGTTGCTATACTGGGCGCATCGGGCTCTGGAAAAACAACATTACTCACGTTATTAGCCGGTCTAGACTTACCGACCTCAGGTGATATTTATTTTCTTGAACATCACGTTAATAGAATGAATGAGGAACAACGTGCAATACTACGGGGGAAAAAAGTAGGTTTTATTTTTCAGTCATTTCAATTACTATCTAGCTTAACAGCGTTAGAAAATGTCATGTTACCACTTGAAATCCAGTATGTTAACCATAGCCGTTGCGTAACCGATGCAACTGAAGGTTTGAAGCGAGTTGGGTTAGGTAACCGTCTTTCTCACTACCCAGCGCAGCTCTCAGGAGGAGAGCAACAACGGGTAGCGATTGCTCGCGCGTTTGTGAGTCAGCCTAAAATTATTTTAGCGGATGAAATGACAGGTAATTTAGATACACACACAGGTGAAATCACCGCAGATATCTTATTTTCGCTTAATCAGCAACAAAAAACGACATTATTATTGGTAACGCACGATGCAAGTCTTGCATCTCGCTGCGACAGACGTTTATTGCTAAATGAAGGTGAATTGCAACCATGCTAAGCACGTTACGTCTCGCGACAAAATTACTATGGCGTGAATGGCGTGCGGGCGAGTGGTTTATTTTATGTAGCGCATTGTTTTTGGCTGTTACTGCCACTACTGCAATACATTTTTATACAGATAGGATTAATCGTGGATTGGATAAACAAGGTGCAACATTTCTTGGCGGTGATATGGTTGTTAGTAGTAGCACACCGATCCCAGTATCCTGGCTGCAAAAAGCACAGCAATTGCGATTACGCACTGCGCAAGTATGGTCATATCCATCTGTCGTCAGTGTAAAAAATAAATTGCAATTAGTCAATTTGCAAGCGGTGTCAGATCATTACCCATTATTAAGTGGCTCATTTTTACAACCGGATCAGCATACAGTTTGGGTTGAGCCACGTTTATTACCCTTATTATCAATAAAAATTAATGATACTATCCAGATTGGATTAGCTCATTTTCAAGTAAGAAATATTTTTACGAATGGTATGGGTGCACTCAATACGGGGTGGATCATTGCACCTCGTGTTATGATGCGATTAGATGATGTGCCTGCAACACGAACAATCATACCGGGAAGTCGTGTCGATTATCGTCTATTAATAGTGGGTGATAAATCAAATCTTCATCAATTTAAACAATGGATTGATCCTCAATTAAACCCAAGCCAAATCATATTGGATGTCCATAGCCAAAAGTTTCCACTACAAATCGTATTGCAACATGCTGAAAATTATTTACAACTGATATTACTAGTGTGTCTCATGATGAGTGGTGTTGCAATTGTGCTTAGTATTCAACAATACATGCGTCGTCATTATTCACACGTGGCTTTATGGCGATGCTTAGGTGCTAAACAGCAACATATTATTCACATTCTTATATTTCAATTATTCATTATTGCATTTTTGGTGGGCATGGTTGCCATTGTCCTTGGGTATGTTGTACAAGAAATATTTGTCCATTTATTCAATGACGTAGTAAAATTTCCATTGCCTGCGGCAGGATTTTCTCCTTTGATTCTTGGTTTTATGACCAGTATCTTTTTCCTTTTTGCATTTTCATATCCGGTGATTCGTGATCTACCCCGCACTTCACCGTTATATATTTGGCGTAATGAAATCAGGATTAATTCAATACATCGACTGTCTTCACTCGTTATTTCATTGTCTCTGGTCATCGCATTTGTCTATTGGTTTATGGATTCTTCATTATTAACATTATATTTTATTTGTGGATTATTAATCAGTGTTACCATTTTATATGGGTTGGTCAGGTTGATATTATACTGGTTAGGCCGCATCGTGAGGTATTCAGAAGGCTCAATCAGGAGAGGAGTTAACCAACTTATTCACCATCCTAACAGTGTTAGCTTACAGTTTATTGGATTTAATCTGCTTCTTATTGCACTTATTGTACTCGGAATCGTGCGTGGTCATTTAATTGAACATTGGCAACAATCGTTACCCAAATCAACGCCAAATTATTTTGCATTTAATATTGCATATAAGGACATACTCCATTTGCAAACTACCTTTCAACAGCTACATATCCATCTTGAAGGGATTTATCCCATGGTAAGAGGTCGCCTAGTTGCCTTGAACGGTATACCCATTTTACGTGTTGTCCCGGAAACTGCGAAAAATAATAATGCGTTGTATCGCGATTTAAATCTCAGCTGGATGTGGGAATTTCCATCAGATAATAAAATTGTTAGTGGTTCTACTTGGACTTTACAGCAAAGAAATGCGCCGTTAGTATCGGTCGAATACGCATTAGCGAACGATTTGCAATTGCATATAGGCGATAAGCTAACGTTTCAGTTGGGAGAGAAAAAAATTGACGCTATAGTTACTAATTTCCGAACAGTTGTCTGGTCGTCAATCCATCCCAACTTTTTTATGATTTTTCCACCAGGATTATTTGATGGTTTTTCTACAACATATATAACTAGTTTTCATTTAGACCCTCAACAAACAATGTTACTGAATAAATTAGTGAGCATTTTTCCTAATATTACTATTATTGATATGGCAAGCGTAGTACATCAACTTCAAGATTTAATTGGTAAAATTATCGCGGCTATACAGTATATTTTTATATTCGCATTGGGTGCGGGAATTTTGATTTTCATGGCTAGTTTACAGGCAAGTAGGGATGAAAGACGCCAAACGTATTATTTGCTTCGTGTACTTGGAGCAAATAGACCATATATATGGAAAAGTATGATCGTCGAATTTAGTTGCTTAGTCATCGTTGTCACGTTGACCTCAATTTCATTCGCACTGCTCATCGTTTTTCTATTGGAGCGATACATCTTTACTATTTAATTAGGCTTTATATGGGTTTCATGGAGGTAACATGTATTTGATTATTTTCGACCGCAAAATACGTTTCCATTCCGGATTTTGCTCAATCAGACTCCTGTCTGATTGCCTCAAATAATCAAATACATGTTACCTCCATGAAACCCATACAAAGCCTTTAATTATTCATATTAAGAATATATCAATGAAAAAATTTTTTTTGTTTTTTTTGGGGATTTTATCTTCTACAATATGGGGCTTTCCCACCACACCTTATTTTATAAATTCTAAGTTATACGATCAATATCGCTTTGCAGCTACCTATTATTATGGTATCACTTGCGAAGATAAGTTATTACGAATCACCCAATTTGGTATTCATCGTTGGCCTGAGCATATTCAATCATTTGAATTTTCACATACATTAAGCATAGACAACTTTTTGCGTCGGCGAGTGAATCCCATTGTTGACATTGTACAATTAGCTGGAAACGTTACCAGTCGTACCGGCAGTCATGAGGCAACTATTTATGAATTTGACCCTTATTTGGCATTTCGATGGGCGAATCTCCCATGGAATCGTTATGTTAATACCTCATTTGCAATAGGAGAAGGTGTATCCTATGTCACTTCATATATTGCATTGGAAAAAAAATCTAATCGCAGCAATACCAAACGCTTTCTAAATTATCTTATGTTTGAAGCGACCATCGCCCCTCCCAGCTATCCACGATTACAATTTCTAGTTCGTATCCATCATCGTTCCGGTGCATTTGGTCTTTATCGGGCAAAAAATGCTGGATCAAATGTCCTTGGCTGTGGTATCCGGTACTTATTCGATTGATAT
>Ga0207082_1014_pt1 | contig 44005 bp, 32 predicted proteins | sample Alteio_BWMinHeat_56_FD_153588 | JGI IMG/M metagenome (GOLD analysis project Ga0207082, IMG submission 153588) | Enriched cells from forest soil in Barre Woods Harvard Forest LTER site, Petersham, Massachusetts, United States -... | ecosystem: Environmental > Terrestrial > Soil > Temperate forest >...
GAGTCAGGATCAAAAAGCGAGTGTGGGTTGTAATATCAAGTGGAAAAGAGGCTGATAATTTCTTATTTTAATAGGCTAAATTATATCAATTTGTGATTTTGATATGTGATTGCATATCAACCTTGAATTCGATCTCAATATGTCTTATTATATAAAATATGAATATTAATATAAAAAGACATATTAAATTGGCTCGATTCAATAAGCTGCCTGAAGCGATGCTGAGAGCACTGAAGGCAGCGCGTCTCAAACGTGGCTGGAGTCAAGCTGAACTAGGTCAACGTGTGGGTTTACCCCAGATGCACATTTCTGGTATCGAAACTGGCAAGATTGTACCGCGTTTTGATACGCTTCTCGATTTCGTTCGCGTTCTTGACTATGACCTTTTGATGATTCCACGATCGCTTGTGCCTGCAGTGCAGTCGCTAGTTCGTGATCATGATCGTGGAGATGAAGAGCGTCCGCTCTATGCTAGTGATGAAGAATCGGAAGAGCAGGGGTCGTCTCATGATGAAGTTTGATTCACAGAAAATCAATGCACTTGCTGTTAAGCTGGGAGATTATCGCGTCGGCGTCATCAATCATTTGTCTGGTGATCGCCATCTTTTTTCCTTTGAGCAGGCTTATATTGATGATGCGCAACGTCCGATGCTTAGTCTATCCTACAAAGGGCAGAGCAGCGATCTTGTCACATCTCCACGCATATACAATTCAAGATTACCACCCTTCTTCTCGAACTTATTACCAGAAGGTCACTTGCGGACTTATCTCGCAGAGAGAGCTGGTGTAAAACCAGAACGTGAATTTTTGCTGCTTGCTGCGCTTGGCGCTGATCTCCCCGGTGCATTAACAATAACACCCATACTAGAAGCAAGTGAAAATATCGATGGACGTTTTGCCTATTACCATGAACAAGAAGATCATCGCAATGAAACTGTGATGCGATTTTCATTAGCGGGCATACAATTGAAATTTTCTTCTATTTTAGAAGCTTCTGGCAGTTTGACTGTTCCATCTGATGGAGTGGGTGGGTCGTGGATCATCAAATTACCTTCGACACGATTTCAAGCTGTGCCCGAAAATGAATTTGTCATGCTTGCTTTGGCGCGAGCCATTGGTATTTCATTACCCCAAAATCGTCTGATTAATCTTAGTGAAGTTCATGGTCTGCCGGATGATGTGCTGCGCATGGAAGGAAGAGCGCTTGCGATTGAACGCTTCGATCGTGGTCTTAATGGACAACGCATTCACATGGAAGATTTCGCTCAAGTTTTTGGTTTGTTTCCTAATAGCAAGTATGATCGTCGAAGCTATGCAAATATTGCTGCTGTATTATGGGCAGAGACAGGAGAGGCTGGAACCTTTGAATTTGTGCGTCGTCTCGTTTTTTCAATCTTGATTGGTAATGCTGACATGCATCTCAAGAACTGGTCATTGCTATATCCAGATGGCCGCACACCCGTGCTTTCACCAGCTTATGATCTTGTTGCAACACTTCCCTATATTTCAGGTGATCAACTGGCTTTGAATTTCGGAGGTAGTCGTAGTTTGAGTGGAATCAGTCTTGATCAAATACGTCGTTTTGCAGATACTGCGCGCTTACCATTGAGTCCCGTATTAGAGCTAGTCATAGAAACAGTGGAGCGAACGGTTGAGGCTTGGAAGAAGCTTAATGAGAAAGCGCTTTTGCAAACTGACATCCAGAAAGCGATTACTAAGCAAATTCAGCTTGTCGCTGCGAATACACAGAAGTTTTTCCGCTAAGCCACGAAACTTCCCCATATCCCACCAAACAAACCAAACAAAGAAGTGATCAACAAAATAATCCCTGAAAGAATCGCATAGGATTTTTTTAATCGATAGGATGCTGGTAAGCAGCGTAATGCTAATAAATAAAGAAAGCCAAGTACAATTGGCAATAATAAGGCATTCATGACTTCAACGCCGACACTGAGATTAACTAAATTGACAAAACCTGAGGCCACTAATACGCCACCTAAAATTAAGGCTAGAGAATAAATGCCATAGAACCAGGGCGCTTCTTTAGGATGATCTTGTAATGAACGGCGAAATCCCATGACTTCTCCTAAACCCCATGCCGCTGTTAAAGAAACAACAATACTTGCAACCAAGGCTGCGCCTGCTACACCTAGGGCAAATAGAATTCGTCCTGCTGTCATGCCTAAGCTAGATGTAATGGCATCGCTAATTTGCGGTACTGTATTTAAGGGAACATGGGGATTTGTTTTGCCAATCGTTGCAGCTGTAACGACAAGAAGCGCTGCCATAATAAGCTGGGTGATAATGGCGCCTATGGCTGTGTCCCAACGAGCTACTTTCAAGTGACTCACATTAAGTCCCTTATCTAAGACGGCAGATTGCTGATAGAAAATCATCCATGGCATGATGACGGCGCCAATGTTGCCGGCTGCTAAGTAAAGATAGGAAGCATTATTCCAAGGAATATTCGTCAGACCGCGTATCATTTCCTGTCCTATGGGTCGAGCTTCCCAGGCAACCCATAAAAAAGCTAATTCAAAAATGCCAATTGAAATAGCGATGCGCTCAACGGAACGATAAGAGCCTGTCCATGCTACTGCAAGTAAAAAACTTACCACCAAAGTAATCGTTTCCCAAACAGGAATATGAAATAACTCGCCAACGCCAGCCAAACCGCTAAATTCGCTTAATATGGCGCCTATACATGAAACAACCAAGGTCGACACAGATAACCAAGCCCAGCATTTACCAAAATGATGTTTAATTAATTCCCCATGCCCCATGCCAGTGACAAGACCTAAGCGAACAGTGAGTTCTTGGGCAATATAGAGAATGGGCATTAAAATAAACTGTAGAGCAAGCAATTTATATCCCCAGACAGCACCACTTTGAGCTGATGTGATCAGACTGCCTGCATCCGTATCGGCAAGCATGACAACGAGGCCAGGGCCTAAAATACTGAGCCAATACAAGGGCTTGGTTGAGCTAGCTAGCTTTATTGTTTGAGAGGAGGCGGTCATTTTTCTATTCTCTTTGCTTAGGAGGGGATATGTTATCGCAAATGAGAATCATTATCAATTAGAATTAAGGTTTAAATTAAAGCACTAAATTGATAGCTAATCCTAGTATACATTCAATTTAAGTTAGTATTTAAATAAGAAGCTGAATATTCTCTGCCTGCTTCTAACGACAAGGATCTAAGCACTTCTTTTTTTAATCGACATAAATATTGAAAATATTTCTTATCAATTTCTTCGTTAAATTCGTATCCTGTTATTTTAAATCCTGGTCTCAGTGTTAAATTAGCATTGATTAAATAAGGACGAACGGATATTTCATTATATAACTCAGCAGATAATTTCTGGTCGCTTTCTCCTTCAAAATAATAGACCACTTGAAGAAGCATTTTTAGATCTTCTTCGGGGCCTTTCTCGTTTTGGTAAAAGAATGAAAACATCGATACCACTCTCATTTAGGTATAATTATAGGTCTATAATTATACATATTTTATAGAAATAGGCAAGATTTAGTAAGTATTTAATGCTGAAGAAGTTTCTTTGATAAGAGCCATTGTTAACTGGATTGCCTTAGCATCATTTAAAGGGCTTGAAAACAAAGTACTTCTATCACCTAGCCAAGCCTCATGAGCTTGTCTAATTAAATCACGATATTGTTCTGCCAATGCAAGCTGCGCCCAATCTGAAGCTACTTTTTTAGAGGCAATGATACCAGTATGCAAGCAATGCTGTGCTCGACAACACAGAGTAACAAAAAAAGTTTGCATGCCTAGGGAATTAAGCGATGCGGGATTATTCCATTTTTCTGCAATCAAATTAAAAGTATTTTTCATGTCATCAATCAAATCTGTTTTACTGACAGGATCAAGAATATTTTTTGGATCAGGTCCTTCTAAGACAATGCCTTTTTCTCGCACGACCCAGCGCACAATTTGCGTATTATCATGCTCAGAACGAACTAAGTGATTAGCACCATTATCCAAATACCAAAAAGGATAAAATTGCGGCGATGCTTGCGTGCTAGGATCAAGCCAGGTATTTGAACGCGGTTCATGGGGAGGATCGCGCGGTTCAATTTTACGCTTACGAAAAATGTCGATTGGCGCATAAGATAATTCTAAACGCTGTCCCCAAGGTGCTTCTAATTCATCAAATAATTTACGATGTAATTGTTGTAAGGCTTCAATTTCTGTTGCTGTAATATCCTTTTGAATGACAATCACAACATCGAGATCACTCCAAGCGACAGCATCGCCGGTTGCAAGCGAACCGTGGACATAGGCGCCGATGAAATTATTTTTTAAGGCAGCTTTAATTTCATTTTTTAGCTTGGTGAGCATAGTTTTTTGAACAGGATTATTTAGCATGGATAGTTTCGTTTTTTGTGTTTAGTTATTTTATTATAATCGAGTGGATCAAATATTTCGCTAATTATCTAAGCCGATCATTTTTAGGAAAAATGTTTGTTTTCCATATTAAGAAAATATTAATAAACCTAGCCTGTATTGCAGTTATAATGGGATAAATTATTTAAAAAACGGGGATTCTATATGCTGCGCGACGAGGGGATGACCGCTCAAGATTTCGCTGACCGTGGACTTGCTTCTCAAATACAAGGGGAGTTAGGCTTGGCGATTGCAGATTATACTGAAGCTATCAAGTTAGATCGGAATTGTGTGCAGGCCTATGTTAACCGTGGAATTGCTTATCAAAAGCAAGGGAGGCTTGACTTAGCGTATGTGGATTATACGAACGCTATTGTATCCGACCCGAAAAATCCGCAAGCCTATTGTAACCGTGGAGTTGTTCATCGAGTTCAAGGGGAGGTTGACTTAGCGATTGCGGATTATACTGAAGCTATCAAGCTAGATCAGAATCATGTGCAGGCCTATATTAACCGTGGATATGCCTATTATAAGGTTCAAAAGAAGCTTGACTTAGCGATTACAGATTATAACAAAGCTATTGCGTTAAATCCGAATGCTACGCAGACCTATATTAACCGTGGAGTTGTCTATCTGGCTCAAAAAAAATATAACTTAGCGATTGCAGATTTTACTGAAGCTATCAAACTCGACCCGAATTCTAAGTCTGCCTACAATAACCGTGGATATGCCCAGCAGCTTCAAGGGGATAGGCTTCCCTCCGCGCTTGCAAATTATTGCAAAGCGATTGCGCTAGACCCGAATTATGCGCGTGCCTATCATAACCGTGGAATTCTCTACCAGGCTCAAGGGCGGTTTGATTTAGCACTTGCGGATTATAACAAAGTCATCGAGCTAGACCCGAATGATGCAACGGCCTATCACAGCCGTGGAACTGCCTATCAAGCTCAAAAGGATTTCGACTCAGCGCTTGCGGATTATACTCAAGCTATCATGTTAGACCCAAATGATGCGGAAATCTTTGCAGACATAAAAGCTTTTCTCAACGAGCATAATCAAGGCTCAAACGATGCACGCGCCTACCATATCCGTGGCACTGCCCATCAGGCTCGAGGGGATCTTGGCTTGGCATTTGTAGATTACATCGAAGCTAGATTTCTGGATCCTGAGAATGCAGAAGCCACTAGTAAATTAAAAATTTTCCTCGAGGAAAATAGTGAATTTGATTTTCTTTTGTTTATTAAAAGTTATTCTGCAGAAGAACAAATTCCATTATTAAGAAAATGTCTCGCTCAACAGGTGCTTCAAGTTTGTTTTCAATCTGAGGTAGAGAAAGAAATGAGAGAGCATCTAAATGCGCTAATAAAGAAAATAATGCCGACGACAGAGATAACGACAACGACAACGACAACCTGGCTCTCTTCTCTATGGAGCAGAGAGGAAAAACAGGATGAAAGAAGAAATGCAAATTTCAACTTGAAGCGCGAAGAGGATAAAGGATATGAATCTAATGGTCTTCATTCACTATAAAAACGTACATTTCTACATTAAAAAATTATTCGAAAACTGAGGATTCTATATGCTGCGCGACGAGAGAACTGCTCAAGATTTCTATGACCTTGCAAATGATTATAATAAACAAGGGGACCTTGACTTAGCGATCGCAGCTTATACTGAAGCTATCAAGCTAAACCCGGATTATAGCTATGCCTACAATAACCGTGGAGCTGTTTATAAAACACAAGGGAAGCTTGACTTAGCGTACGTGGATTTTGTGCACGCTATTGTATTTGACCCGAAAAATACGAAAGCCTATCATAACCGTGGAACCCTCTATGAAAAACGAGGGGAGCTTGACTTAGCACTTGCGGATTATAGCAAAGTCATCGAGCTAGACCCGAAGAATGCCTTCTACCATAGTGAGCGTGGAGATGTTTATAGAGCACAAGGGAAGCTTGACTTAGCGCTTGTGGATTATACTAAAGCTATCACGCTAAGTCCGAATCATAAGCGTTTCTATAATAATCGTGCCATTGTCTATCAGCTTCAAGGGAAGTATGATTTAGCGATTGCAGATTGTATTGAAGTTATCAGGGTAGACCCGAGTTATGGAGTTGCCTATAGTAATCTTGGATATGTCCAGCAGCTTCAAGGAAAGTTTTCCTCAGCGCTCGCAAATTATTGCATGGCAATCACATTAGCCCCGAATAATGCGCTTGCTCATCGCAACCGTGGAACTCTCCACCAGGCCCAAGGGCAGCTTGATTTGGCGCTTGCGGATTATGATGAAGCTATCAGACTAAACCCGAACGATGCGCGTTTCTATTATAACCGCGGAGATCTCTATCAAATTCAAGGGAAGCTTGACGCGGCACTTGTAGATTTTACTCAAGCGATTACGCTAGATTCGAATGATGCCCAGACTTATTACAAGCGTGCACATGTTTATCAAGCTCAAAGGGAACTTGTCTTAGCCTTACTGGATTATTACAAAGCTATCGCCTTAAATCCGAATGATGCGCGTTTCTATAATGATCGTGGAATTGCCTATAAGGCTCAAGGGCAGTTTGATTTAGCCTTACTGGATTATGATCATGCTATCAGGTTAGACCCGCATAATGCCTATTTCTATAATAACCGTGGAAATATCTATCGGGTTCAAGAGAGGCTTGACTTAGCACATACAGATTATACTAAAGCTATCACGCTAAACCAGAATTATGCGCTTGCCTATAATAACCGTGCAGTTGTCTATCAGGTTCAAGGGAAACTTAACTTAGCGATTGCAGATTGTACTGAAGCAATCGTGCGCGACCCGAAATGTGCGTCTGCCTACAACAACCGTGGCTATTTTCAGCAGCTTCAAGGAAGAAATCTGCCCTCAGCGCTTGCGAATTATTGCAAAGCGATCATGTTAAATCCAAATTATGCGCTTGCCTATTGTAACCGTGGAACTCTCCACCAGGCTCAAAAGAAATTTGATTTAGCGCTTGCGGATTATAATGATGCTATCAGGCTAGACCCGAATGATGTACGAGCCTACCATATCCGTGGAACTCTTAATGATGTTCAAGGAAATTTCGATTTAGCGCTTGCGGATTATACTCAAGCTATCATGTTAGACCCAGATGATGCGGAAATCTTTGCAGACATAAAAAATCTTTTCAACAAAAACAGTCAAGACTCAAATGATGCGCGCGCCTATTATATTCGCGGCACTGCCTATCAGGCTCAAGGGGATCTTGGCTTGGCATTTGTAGATTACATTGAAGCTAGAGATTTGGATCCTGAGAATGCAGAAGCGAGTGAAAAATTAAAAATTCTTCTCGAGGAAAATAGTGAATTTGATTTTCTTTCGTTCATTAAAAATCTTTCTGCAGAAGAGCAAATTCTATTACTAAAAGAATGTCTCGCTCAAAAGATATTTCAAGTTTATTTTGAACCTGAGGTAGAGAAAGAAATGGATGAGTATCTGAATGCGCTAAGAAGTAAAATGATGCCGACGATGATGGCGACAACAACGACTACAACGACTACAGCGAAAACGAAAACGTGGTTCTCTTCTATATGGAGTAGAGGGGGCGAACAGAGTGAAAGAGAGAATAAAGCATATGAAAAGAGTGTCTATACATTGTAGTCTTGGACTTGGCGTATGATTCACAGGTGTTCGTTGTTATAAAAGTGTTCGTCATTACTGAAGCGTTCGTCATTACTGAAGCGTTCGTCATTACTGAAGCGTTCGTCGTTGCTGAAGCGTTCGTCATTACTGAAGCGTTCGTCGTTGCTGAAGCGTTCGTCGTAAAAAGCACTCCTCGCAACGACGAACGCTTCAGCAACGACGAACGCTTCAGCAACGACGAACGCTTCAGCAACGACGAACGCTTCAGTAACGACGAACGCTTCAGTAACGACGAACGCTTTTATAAAAACGAATACCTGATCTCAGCTCGCACCCTACATTTTCCTCGCTACTACAAATTCCACAATCGCTCCACTCTCACCAACAGCCAAAGCTCTATTACTATCAGACCAAAATGAAACCGCATTTAAACTTACTTTTGATTCTTTCTTCCAAACATATTTAGACTCAGAATGAATTAGACCAGCTTGTTTGGGTCCAACTACAATAAGATGTTCGAGATCAGGTGCTAAGGAAACAGCAGACCAATAATATTGAGGAGAGACTTCAATCAATTCCCAATTATTGCCGCCATCTGAGGTCATCGCTAAATTAGAGCCGCCCCTGTCAGGTTCTCGATGATCACCGCCAGCGATCACGCCTATCTTCCCACGAAATGAAACAGAATAAATTCCTGCAGACGGCGTATCATGCATGATGGGCGTTGAAGTCACTTGCCAACTTTTTCCGCCATCATGCGTATGAAAGGCACGTGCATTAAACCTGCCTGTGACAAAACAAGCATCGAGCTCACCATAGGCAATCGCGCAACTACCGCTCGCAGCAAAAGCAGCCTCATTTTCAAGTGATGGCGGAATAGCGTTTTCAGAAATACGTGACCAAGATTCACCGCCATTATCAGTGAGATAAATATTAAATCTATTTGTAGTGGGATCTGTATCGCCTAATATTATCCCTCTCATTCGGTTCCAAAAGGCCATGCAATCAAAAAAATCATTCTCGCTGCCTGTTATTTTAATTTCCCAAGATTCACCGCTATTTTCTGTCTTATAAACACATGATAACGCTCCTGGCCCCGCACTCATGATATAAGCCGTATTTGCATCAAAGGCTTTAATATCACGAAAATTTAATTTTTCTGCGCCAGCGATTTGAGCTGCTGTCCATGATTGTCCGTAATTCGTAGTGCGAATATAGGTTCCCTCTGTACCGCTTGCCCAAGCAATGGAAGGAGAGGGTGTGCTGAGTCCGCGTAGGTTTGCTTTAACTGGACTTTCATGATGTATGATATATTTATCATCGATAGAGGAATGAGCTTGCATTTAATTACCCTATTATTTATTGAAAATATTTACGATCTAGTATTTAAAGTCATTTGTAAGGGCTCTGTCATGCCAGCCGCACGCTTTTTGTGCGAGGTGGCATCCAGAATAGTTGTTATGCATTTCCTGGATGCCAGCTAAAAGCACGCTGGCATGACAGCGGGCAACCAACCACCCCGAAATCCCGCGCGTTTCAATCCTTTGACAATGTAAGGAGATTTCCGCATTAAACTCCATATAAACTCATCACGATAATTTTCAATCATCAAAATAATAGGACCAATATTAATACCAAAATGATAGGGAGAAACCCATCCGCAATGATGCGATTTTTCAGGATGACTTTGATTGAAGGTCGATCTAAAACCATATTCAAAATGCTCTCTTAATTTGAGAGAAAAAATAAAATGATCGATAGCAGGTAAAACAATTTCAGGCGCGAAAGGAAGAGAGGCAACAACTGCCCATGGCGCAATTGTGCCATCATCTGGGCCAAAGGGAACGGCGCGAGCAAGGTAATCATAGAATATTCTTTGTATGCCATCTATTTTAAGCGTGTCAGGGCCAGGACCATCACTTGCTGTGATTCCCCAACAACATTCGCCATAGCCTTTAAATTTCATCGGATTATTGATCGCATATTCACGTTGCACATAGCTTGCTGTGCGGCTATTTAAAAAATAGTCGCTATTTTTTTCGCGCATGTAATCATCTTGAATGCCGCGAAAATCAATCCAAATATGTGAAAGATGATGAGTGAAAAAAGATCCGGCATACAAATATTCAAACTCATTATATTTCTCCCAGACGTAAGTCGAACACCAGGCTTGATAACTTTCTTCAGACAATGGAAAAGTAGGAGAGCCTAAGCCTAGAATATAGACCAGCATAGCTTCATCATAGCCTTCCCATCGATAGGGTAAAAAACCACTTTCAGGTTTCCAACCCATCACCACTGTTTTGCCGCCATTTTGTGCCCATTGCCAATCCATGCGACGATAAAGATCGTCTGCGAGTTGACGAATTTCATTTTCTTCAGCTGTATTTGCATCAAAATACAAGGCTGCTGTGAGCATACCGGCAATTAAAAATGTACTATCAACAGTTGATAATTCACAATCCCAGGTACGGCGGCCACTTTTCATATCCAAAAAATGATAATAAAAACCCTTGTATCCCGTTGCATCTGGCTCTGTTCCCTGCGGGCTATGCCAAAAAAATCGTAATGTGGTAAGAACACGCTGGATGGCAGCTTCACGTGTAGTAAAGCCACGCTTTATAGCAACGGGATAGGCAGCCAAAGCAAGACCAGTTGCTGCAATACTACAAGGCCAATTTTCTGCTGTTTTATCGCGAACGAGACCATTTTCAGGATTAGTTTCATGCACGAAATATTTGAATGTATCACACTGAAGCAAGTTAATCTCAGCATCTATCGGTAACTTTGTACGCTTCATGATTATTCCATTTAAATAGTAGGGTGAAAATATAATTCAATTGTATGGCATTGACATGGATTTTGCTATAATTCAAGCAAGGGAAGCGCTTAAAGTTAAGGATAGGCGAGATGAAGATTAAACATTGGTTTCAATCCAAAAAAAATCATGATGCGGCTTCCGACACACCCCATTTTCCTATTGAATTATTTAGCGATGAGCAAATGGAAAAGTTTGGAAGCAGCTTGGCAGAATCTCATAGCTTGAGTGCAAGGCATTATCCTAGTGTATTGCTGCATCGTTTAAGTGAATGTGAAAAAATTTTAATAAAAACATTTAATGTTTTAACGGATGGTTCTGCATTTAATAATTATATCTCACCCGCAGGAGAATGGTTTCTTGATAATTTCTATTTGATTGAAGAGCAAATTTTTATAATCAAAAATCATATTCCGAAAAATTATGAAAAAGGCTTGCCGCAATTAAATAACGACTTTGTTCGAAAATCCTATCCGCGTATTTATGATATTATTTTACAACTCACAGAACATAGTGATGGTCATTGGGATATAGATAAACTCTCGCGTTTTATACAATCCTATCAAAGTGTCACGCCGCTTAGCTTAGGTGAATTGTGGGCCATACCTGCCATGCTGCGTTTTGCCTTAATCGAAAATATCTGTCAAGTGAGTGTCAGAATTACCTCTAATCGTAATGGACATAATCTCGCCGATTATTGGGTCGATCAAATGATAGAAGTCGCAGCGACTGATCCCAAACGTTTGGTTTTAATTATCGCTGATATGGTACGCTCTGATCCGCCGATGATAAGTGCTTTTGTTGCTGAATTTACACGTCGTTTGCAAAGTGCAGAATTGGTGCTGCCACTCAAATGGATAGAACAGAAAATAGCAGAAGATGGTTTGACCATTGAAGAATTAATTCAAGCAGAAAATACACAGCAAGCTGCTGATCAAGTGACCATTAGTAATATCATCGCAAGTTTAAGGCGTATCAATGAAGTCGATTGGCATGAATTTGTCGAAGCAATGAGCGTGGTTGAACATACTCTAAGAGAAGATCCCGCTGAAGTTTATGCACATATGGATTTTAATACACGCGATAGTTATAGACATGTGGTGGAATATTTAGCGCGTTATAGTGATCATTCGGAAGCAATAGTTGCAACAGCAGCGATACAATTGGCAAGAGAGCAGGCTGACACGCCAAGAAAAAATCATGTAGGCTATTATCTGATTGATGCGGGCTTGCCGAAATTAAAAAAAATACTGGAATTGAAAATATCACCGTGGAAAAAAATCTATGCCTGGATTTTCAATTATCCACTCGCTTGTTATTTACTGACGATTGGCCTTGCTGTCGCTGCGATAACATTTTATTTAATCCAAAATGCAAGTGAACATGGCTTAAATAGTATTTATTTGTTTGTTTTATCTATTGTTACCGCGCTATGTCTTAGTGAATTGGCACTCGCTTTAATTAACTTGATTTTAGTTGTATTCATTAAACCTAAATTACTGCCGAAAATGGATTTTAGTCATCATATACCTGCACATTGCCGCACGCTTGTGGTCATTCCAAGCTTAATTGCCAATGAAAATGATGTTGATACCCTAACGGAAGCACTTGAGATTCGCTACTTAGGCAATCGTGATAAGCATTTACATTTTGCCTTACTCACAGATTTTAATGATGCACTTCTGGAACATAAAGATGAGGATGATATTCTCTTAGCACTGGCTAGAAAAAATATTGAATCATTAAATAAGAAATATGCTAGTGAGGAAGACATTTTTTTCCTATTTCATCGACCCAGAACCTGGAATATGAAAGAAGAAAAATGGATGGGACATGAGCGCAAGCGAGGCAAATTAAATGATCTTAATGCCTTGCTTCGTGTTAATGATCGCAGCGATTTTTCATTAATTGTGGGTAGGCTAGAGATTTTATCCACGGTAAAATATGTCATTACCCTTGATAGTGATACTCAATTACCGCGTGAATCAGCCCATAAACTCATAGGCGCCATGGCTCATCCACTCAATAATCCACAATATAATCTCGATCAGCAGTGTGTCAAAGTGGGATATGGCATTCTTCAACCTCGTATCGCTGAAGCATTATCCAATAAAATATCACCCTATGTTCGTTTGTATAACAATGAAATGGGCATTGATCCCTACACAAGAGCGGTTTCTAATATTTATCAAGATTTATTTCAAGAAGGTTCGTTTATTGGAAAAGGAATTTATGATGTTGATGTGTTCCAGAAAATTATAGGGCATCACTTTCCCGATAATCTTATTCTAAGTCATGATTTATTAGAAGGCTGCTATTTACGATCAGGCTACTTGAGTGATGTCATCTTATATGAAAATTCTCCTGTTGATTATCTGAGTGATGTTAAGCGCCGCGTACGGTGGATTCGCGGTGATTGGCAATTAATAGGATGGTTAATGCCCATTATTAAAAATCACGAAGGCAGGCGCATTCGAAATCCTTTAACAGCTTTATCTAAGTGGAAGCTATTTGATAATTTGCGACGTAGTTTGATTGCGCCATCACTATTAACTTTATTGGTTTTAGCTTTCACAGTCTTGCCTGCACCACAATTTTGGTGCAAATTTATTATCACATTATTATTGTTGCCGATTTTTATAGGCATGCTGCTTGAATTATTGCAAAAATCTAAAGAAATTTTATTGTCACAACACCTGATTACCATCATGCAGCATGTTCAACAGCGCATGCTTCAATTAATTTTTTATTTAGTTTGTCTGCCCTATGAAACAGGGTTTACGATAAAAGCGATTGCCATTACTTGTTGGCGCATTTTAGTTTCGCATAATCATCTATTAGAATGGACAGCATCCAATCAGCTTGAAACACAATTTCAAAGTTCACTAATGAAGTGGATTGTACAGATGTGGATAGGTCCTGTCTTTGCCTTCGCATTTTTGCTATTTTTTTACTATTATCATAGAACACTATCTTTGCTGCTTGCACTTCCCTTGCTGATTTTATGGATACTATCTCCATTGATAGCGCGTTGGCTGAGTCGTCCCTTTCAAACGGCTGAAGTTAAACTTGATAAAGATCAGAAAATGTTTCTGCGTATGATGGCGCGCAGAACCTGGGAATATTTTAATCGTTTTGTGTCTGCTGAAGATAATTATTTACCACCAGATAATTTTCAAGAAGAACCAGCAAAAGTGCTATGTCATAGAACTTCACCCACCAATATTGGATTTGCCTTACTTGCCAATTTGAGCGCCTATGATTTTGGTTATATCACGCTTAAACAATTACTGGATAGAACACAGCAAACCATTGAGACCCTATTGAAGTTAGAAAAATATAAAGGCCATTTATATAACTGGTATGATACACAGTCACTAAGACCCTTGCATCCACGCTATGTTTCCACCGTAGATAATGGAAATTTAGCGGCCTATTTATTAACTTTGCGGCAAGGTTTATTAGGCTTGTTGAATAAACCTTTGTTGAGAATACAGTCTATTGAAGGTTTAGAAGATAGCTTTGCTGTCATGAAAACGACTATGCCAGCCAATCCCCTGATTAATCGCTTTGCTAATCAATTAAAAGAAGGAAGACTTGCATTTGAAACTTGGTCAACAGCAAAAATTTACTGTGATAAATTGCTACAAACGGCAAAGCAGCTTGTTGCTGAACATAATGAAAATGAATGGGCGCAGCAATTACAAGCGCAAATTGAAAAACTAAGCGATGAAATTAATTTTTTTATCAGCCTATCATCTCATTTAGAAAAAAACGTGACGCTAAAGGATGTTGCGGCACATGAAATTATTTCATTGATTGATTCATTAGCGCTTCATACCTATCAATTAGCACAAATGGACATGAGCTTTCTCTATAATCGTACGAGTCGATTGATGACTATTGGCTTTGATGTCGAAAAGCAACTGCGTGATCGCGGTGATTATGATTTGCTTTCATCAGAAGCACGCTTGGCTTGTTTTGTTGCTATTGCACTCGGTGAAATACCACAGGATAGTTGGTTTGCATTGGGACGATTGCAAGTCATGAATAAAAAAGGCCAGGCATTGATGATGTCTTGGAGCGGCTCTATGTTTGAATATTTGATGCCGCTTTTGGTGATGCCATCCTATCCTGCTACCTTGCTCGATTTAGTTTGTAAGGCAGCAGTGAATCGTCATATTGCCTACGGAAATCAGCGAAATGTGCCCTGGGGTATTTCAGAATCGGGTTATAATGCTGTCGATGCGCATTCAAATTATCTTTATAAGGCCTTTGGTGTGCCTGAATTAGGTTTAAAACGAGGCTTGGCAGATGATTTGGTGATTGCACCTTATGCGACGGTGATGGCTTTAATGGTCGCTCCCAAAGATGCCATTCTCAATTTGCAGCGATTGGCTGGCAGAGGTGCAATAGGCTCCTATGGTTTTTATGAAGCCATTGATTTTACTTCATCGCGTCTGCCGGGAAATAAAAATAGTGTGATGATACGTTCTTTCATGGCCCATCATCAGGGTATGAGTTTGTTGGCTTATTCATATTTGTTACATGATAAACCTATGCAAGCTCGTTTTATTGCTGATCCGCTTTTTCAATCAACCTTGTTATTATTGCAAGAACGTATTCCAAAATTACCCTCTTCTTATTTTCGAAAACCACCCTTGCACAGTGATCATTTGAGTGATCACGATGAAGTATCGAACAGAATATTTAATACGCCAGATACAAGAACACCGCAAATTCAAATGCTATCAAATGGCCGCTATCATGTCATGGTGACACAGGCAGGCAGCGGTTATAGTCGATGGAAGGACATAGCAGTGACGCGTTGGCGGGAAGATGGCATCAGTGATAACAGAGGGTTATTTACTTATATTTGTGAAATTGAAACGAATCAATATGGGTCGCTAATTTATCAGCCGATAGTCGATTCTGTAAAATATTTTAAAGCGATTTTTTCCGAAGCACATGTTGAATTTAATCGCAGTGAAGCTAATCTTGACATCTTTTCAGAAATTGCAGTTTCTCCAGAAGATGATGTCGAGCTGCGTCGTTTTCGTATTCATAATAAATCTAAACTCAAAAGAAGTTTTGAATTTACTTCTTATGCAGAAGTCGTTTTAGCTTCACAAAATGATGATCAAGCTCAGCCTGCTTTCAGTAATTTATTTGTTGAAACAGAAATATTAGAAAATGAGCGCGCAATCCTAGCAACAAGACGTTCACGCGATCAGCAGACTTCACCATGGATGTTTCACATGATCAATGTTTATCGAAAACAATTGACTCAATGTTCCTTTGAAACGGATCGCAATCAATTTGTTGGTCGTGGTCGAACACCTGCTAATCCTGCTGCCATGCTGCAAGGAGGATCTCTTTCCAATACAGCAGGCACAGTTTTGGATCCTATTGTATCAATTCGATTTCGTCTGACGATTGAAGCGGGGGCTGCAGTCGCTTTTGATCTTTTTAATGGTGTAGCAGATAGCCGCCAAAATTGTTTAACGCTCATTGAAAAATATCATGATCGTCATTGGGCGAATCGCATTATTGAATTATCTTGGATACATAGCCAAGTACTTCTACATCAATTAAATATTACGGAATCGGCTGCAAAATTGTATGCCAAACTGGCTGGCTCTATTATTTATGCTGGCAATAGTTTTCGTGCTGATTCGCAAATTTTATTGAGTAATCGCAATGGTCAGTCAAAATTATGGGGTTATTCAATTTCAGGTGATTTGCCCATTGTATTAGTTCAGATTGAAAGTGCCGCCAACATTGAACTTGTTCATCAAGCTGTGCAAGCACAGGCTTATTGGCGACGTAAGGGTTTGATTGTCGATTTGGTTATTTTAAATGAAGAAAGCACGAGCTATCGACAAAGTTTGCAAGAGCAAATCATGAGTTTGATTAATACCATGGCTGCCACCGAGCATGCAGGTGGTATCTACGTTCGTGTTGCTGAGCAAATGCCGCAAGAAGATCGCATACTTTTGCAATCTGTTGCGCGCGTCATATTGTCTGATCGACATGGTAGTTTGAAAGAACAAGTTAATCGCCGTCATTTGGTACCGATTGCGATGAAGGCTTTGACAATTAATCAAAATATTTCTCGCAAAAATACAGAGCAAATTTCTCTTCCTGCTCAGCTACAATTTTATAATGATTTTGGCGGATTTAATGAAGAGGGCAATGAATATTGTATCTACTTTTCAGCGGATCAACCCACGCCAGCGCCTTGGATTAATATCTTGGCTAATCCCAACTTTGGTAGTCTTATTTCTGAAAGTGGTCAAGCGAGTTCTTGGGTGGACAATTCGCACGAATTTCGTTTAACACCATGGAATAATGATCCCATCGAAGATTCATCTGGCGAAGCTTATTATCTGCGAGATGATGAAACAGGTGAATATTGGTCGCCGACTGCTTTACCTTGTCCCAGTAAGGGAAAATATCTGACACGACATGGTTTTGGTTACAGTGTATTTGAGCATAGAGAACAGGGTATTTATTCGGAAATGATAGTCTATGTGGCACTCAACGCGCCGATTAAATTTGCGGTTTTAACAATCAGAAATGAATCATCACAAGCTCGTCAAATTTCTGCTTATGGTTATGTAGAATGGGTATTGGGTGATTTACGTTCTAAGAATGCAATGCATGTGACGAGCGAAGCAGCGCCTGGCTGCGCCATTCTCGCTAACAATTATTACAATACGGATTTTGGTAGGCGCACGGCATTTTTTTCGGCACATACTTCAAGAATAGGATTGAACGGTCATTTCCTTAGTGCTTCTCGTGCTGAATTTATCGGAAGAAATCATACTTATGCCAATCCTATTGCCTTAACTTTGACACGTTTATCAGGACGAGTGGGTGCAGGCTTGGATCCTTGCGCAGCCTTACAATTTTCATTTGGCTTAGAACGAGGTAAATCACGAGAAATTATTTTTATCTTGGGAGCGGGACAGGATCGAGAGGATGCGCTTAAATTATTAAATGAATATCAAGATAGAAATAAGGTTGAGCAAGAATTACAAGCAACTAAAAATTTTTGGCGCGACACCTTAGGCCGCATCCAAATTAATACACCAGACAAGGCGCTTAATTATTTAGCTAATGGTTGGCTGCTTTATCAAACGATTTCAAGCAGGATGTTTGCACGAAATGCCTATTATCAATCCTCAGGTGCCTTTGGTTTTCGTGATCAATTACAAGATGCAATGGCACTTGTACATTCACGTCCTGAATTATATCGAGCACAGCTTTTACTCTGTGCTTCACGTCAATTTATTGAAGGTGATGTACAACACTGGTGGCATCCGCCAAATGGACGTGGTGTAAGGACACGTTGTTCTGATGATTATTTATGGCTGCCTTTTGCTCTGTGTCATTACATTGACGCAACAAATGATAGAGCCATCTTAGATGAAGAAGTTGCATTTTTACAGGGAAGGCCGCTTAAACCCGATGAAGAATCCTATTATGATTTACCGACCGTGAGTGATGAAAAAGCCAGTTTATATCAACATGCTGTTAAATCCATTTTACATGGCATGCGTTATGGGGTACATCAATTACCTTTGATGGGTTCCTGTGATTGGAATGATGGTATGAATTTAGTCGGTGCAAAAGGACGCGGTGAAAGTGTTTGGCTTGGATTTTTTCTTTATAGCATATTAAAAAAATATGCGGAACTTGCGCGGCTTTATAAAGATGATAATTTTGCTATACGTTGTGACAATGAAGCTATTCAATTAAAAAATCATCTTGAAATTAATGGCTGGGATAGTGAGTGGTATAAACGCGCCTATTTTGATGATGGTTCGCCGCTAGGTTCTGTTGCGAATAGAGAATGTAAAATTGATTCGATTGCACAAAGTTGGGCTGTGTTGTCTAAGGCCGCTGATCCTGAACGTGCTAAACTTGCGATGACATCATTGCATCGATATTTAGTCAGACCCGATGATGGTGTCGTTGCTTTATTGGATCCTCCTTTTCATGATTCAACACCGAACCCAGGTTACATTCAAAGTTATGTGCGCGGAATAAGAGAAAATGGCGGTCAATATACGCATGCAGCAACGTGGGTAGGGATTGCTTTTGCTGAAATGAATGATAATGAAAAAGCCTGGCAAGTTTTTAATATTATCAATCCTATTCATCATGGCAGCACGCGTACTGAAATTGATATTTATAAAATTGAACCCTATGTCGTTGCGGGTGATGTTTACAGTGTCGCGCCTCATATTGGCCGTGGTGGTTGGAGTTGGTATACGGGTTCTGCGGGATGGATGTATCGATTAATTACAGAATCATTATTGGGTATTGTGTTGGAAGAAGGAAGGCGCTTGCGTTTTAATCCGCATTTTCCTGCGGATTGGGATTGTTTTAGTGTGGATTATTGTTATAAGGAGAGGGTTTATAAAATTACGGTGAGTAAGGAGGGGGAGGGATTTAGTGTGAGGGTGGATGGGAGTAGGGTGGAGGGTGGGGTGTTTGAGTTGGAGTGATGAAGATGGAGTGTTGTTACATTATACGGGTGTTTGTCATTGCGGAGGTGTTCGTCGTTGCGCAGGTGTTTGTCGTTGCGCAGGTGTTCGTCGTTGCGCAGGTGTTCGTCGTTGCGAGGAGTGCTTTTTACGACGAACACCTGCGCAATGACAAACACCTGCGCAACGACGAACACCTCCGCTAAGCTCTTCTAACAACCCACTCCACCGCCTCTCGCAAAGATCTCGCCCTAAAATCCGCAGGCGGTGAAGGTTTCTGCTCACTATAACCACGATCAATCCAAATCGTCCTACAACCAGCATTTTGCCCCGCACCCACATCACGCCAGCGATCACCAATCATATAACTCTTGGCAAGATCAATATCATACTTTTTAGCTGCATCGAGTAATAAGCCAGGATTAGGCTTATAACAGGGGCTATTTTCCTTATAGCAAATAAAAATATCATCAAGCGGTAAATCATGACGAAGTTTATTAAAGATGGCATCCACCGTTTCTTGCGTCATTAAACCACGTTCAATATCAGGCTTATTCGTCACGCAAATAAGTAAATAATCCTGGGCTTTTAATTGCATTAAACAGGGTTTAACATCAGCAGGGATTTCTAATTCAGCTAGTGTTGTGGGTGCCAAGGGTTTGCCATCTTTGATGATCGCCTTATTTAGCACGCCATCTGCATCGAGAAACGCAGCTTTTTTCATAGCAATTCTCCTGCTGCTTGATCAATCAACCAAATATTTTTCGCAAATTTACATTGAATAAGCTGTGCGGGAAAATGAAGGGGATCGAATTTTCCGTATAACACTTCTTTTAACGCCAAAGCTTTTTCCGTGCCACTCACCATAAAAATAATCTGAGAATTTGCATTGATAGCAGCCGAGGTCATCGTGATTCGGTGCATTTTTTGCGAGGGCAGATAAAGTGAAGCCATCAAGCGATTTTCTGTAGTTAACATAATATTTTCGACCACCTCACTCTCAGGCATCAAAGAAGCTGTGTGTCCATCACTACCTAAACCAAGATAAATCAAATCAAATGGCAATTGAGGTTTGATTATTTCAGCATAATTCCTTGCTGCTTCTTCCGGATCTTCGAATGAAGTCGCAATAGGAAAAATATTATCCGGATCAATATTTAATTTTGAAAATAAATTAAGCACAGTCATGTGATAATTACTTAGTTCATTATCAAGAGGCACATAGCGTTCATCACCAAAAAAAAATCGAATTTTAGACCAGGGAATATCATTGCTATATTGTGGATTTGTAGTCAATATTTCGTAAAATGCTTTAGGAGTATTGCCGCCAGAAAGTACCACAGAAAAGAATCCTTTTTCATTGACAGCTTTATTCACACGTTCTTTGAAATCGGCAGCAGCAAAATAAAATAACTGCTCAGTCTCAGGAAAAATCATAATGTCATTATCATTTATCATAGCTGCCATTTATGCCCATCTTTTTTTAATAAGTCATCCGCTTCTTTGGGGCCCCATGATCCTGCTGCATAATTAGGAAAATTTTCAGGTTTAACTGCTGCCCACGTATCAAGCAAGGGTTGCACTAAGGCCCATTCATTCTCAACCATATCAGCGTCGTTAAACAGTAAATGATCGCCATTCATGCATTCATATAAAATAGTTTCATAGCCTGTTTGTGGTTTAATGCCAAAATAATCACTGTATTTAAATTTCATCTCAACTTGATCAAGCTGCATCGTCGGCCCTGGAATTTTAGCATTAAAACTCAGAGAAATGCCTTCATCAGGTTGAATGAAAATTCGTAAAATATTGGGCATAACTTTTTTTGATGATTCGGAAAATAAAGTGGAAGGACCCGTTTTAAATTGCACGATGATTTCTGTTTGGCGCAGGGCCAATCTTTTGCCGGTGCGCAAATAAAAGGGAACATGCAGCCATCGCCAATTATTGAGAAATAGTTTTAAGGCGACATAGGTTTCAATAGGGGAATCAGCAGCCACATTTTTTTCAAATCGATATCCTGGCACTGCAATGCCGTCGATTTTACCCGGCCCATATTGACCGCGCACTGCAAAATCAGGATTTAATTTCTGCACGACAGATAAAACTTTTGATTTTTCTGCGCGAACATTTTTAGCGGAAAAAGAAGAGGGTGGTTCCATGGCAATCAAGCTTAGCATTTGCAAAAGATGATTAGTGACCATGTCACGTAAGGCACCGGCACGTTCGTAATAGCTGCCTCTTAACTCCACGCCTAAGACTTCAGCCACGCTAATTTGTATATTGTCTACATAAAATCTATTCCAAACAGGTTCAAAGAGACCATTAGAAAAACGAAAGGCCAGTAAATTCTGTACGGTTTCCTTGCCAAGATAGTGGTCGATACGAAAGATTTGCTTCTCTTTCACATAGCCGAGCAATAATTTATTTAATTTTTTAGCTGAAGTGAGATCGTGACCAAAAGGTTTTTCAATGATAATTCGCTTAAAAGAATCTTTGCTTTCATGTAATAGTGAGGCATGGCTAAGTTGACTTGCAATGGTTTCAATAAATTGAGGCGGGGAAGCGAAATAAAATAATAGATTTTTACTGCTATTATTGGCCGCTAATTCTTCTAATTTATTTTTTAAATTTTTGTAAGTATGAGCATCATCAAAACTGCCCGAAATATAATAAACACGATTAATGAGGGTCATGGCATATTGCTTGACTGAAGGGTCAGTGATGAAGCTATTCACATCTTCAATTAGTTGCTGTCTAAATGTATCTGTATTGAAAGCTTCTTGAGATACACCAACAATACAAAAATTTTCATTCAATAAGTGGCTAGTGCCTAGATTGCAAATGGCGGGGAATAATAAGCGTTTGGTGAGATCGCCGGCTATACCAAAGATGACTAAGATGCAGGGATTGCTTGGTTTGCCTAGAGACCGATCCATTATTAACTCTCCTGAGGAATGCGTTGTTGAGGCCCTTCGAGACGGCGCAAGCGTCCGTCGTTGCGCAGGCTCCGTCGTTGCGCAAGCGTCCGTCGTTGCGAGGAGTGCTTTTTACGACGAAGCAATCCAGGCTTCGACTTTTATACAAAAAGCAATATTTGATAAAAGTCGAAGCCTGGATTGCTTCGTCGTAAAAAGCACTCCTCGCAACGACGGACGCCTGCGCAACGACGGACGCCTGCGCAACGATGGATGCCTGCACAACAACAATCACCTGCGCCATCTCAAAGGGTCTAGCCACATTATCTTAGCTAGAACCACTGATTCCATGCTAACATAAAAGTATCTATTGAGGATTAATCTCTATGACAAGGAAACTTAGTCCTTTAGCTGGCCAATCCGCCCCAATTTCAATATTAATCAATGTTCCCAAGCTCATTAATGCCTATTATAGCCATATCCCCGATCCCCAAGATCCCAAGCAGCGTGTGATTTTTGGCACCTCTGGACATCGCGGTTCATCCTTGGATAATACTTTTAATGAAGGACATATTTTAGCTATTACCCAAGCCATTGTCTTATTCAGAAAAGAAAATAAAATTGATGGCCCGCTTTTCATCGGCATTGATACGCATGCGCTTTCAAAACCCGCATTTGAAACTGCCTTAGAAGTATTAGCAGCCAATCATATCGAAGTCATGATCGCTGATCATGATGAATTTACCCCTACGCCCGTTGTTTCATTTGCTATTCTTGCTTATAACAAAAATCGCAGTGATCATTTCGCAGATGGCATTGTGATTACGCCCTCTCATAATCCACCCAATGATGGTGGCTTTAAATATAATCCGCCGCATGGTGGGCCAGCCGAGCTTAAGGTAACAAGTTGGATTGAAAAAAAAGCGAATGATTTACTTGCGGCTAAATGCCAAGAAGTCAAACGCCTGCCTTTTGCTCAAGCTGAAAGTGCTGCAACAACACATCGCTATGATTATCTCACACCCTATGTTGATGCACTTGGCAGTGTGATTGATATGGAAATAATTCGAAAATCAAATATCAATTTGGGTGTTGATCCCTTGGGTGGGGCAGGCGTTCATTATTGGGAACCGATAGCTAGGCGTTATGAATTAAATTTAAATATTATTAATAAGGCTATCGATCCCACTTTTTCTTTCATGACGGTAGATTGGGATGGTCAAATTCGCATGGATCCCGCTTCACTCTATGCGATGAAAAAATTAATTGAAATGAGAAATCAGTTTGATCTCATTTTTGCTTGTGATACGGATCATGATCGCCATGGAATTATTACGCGCAAAGCTGGATTGCTGCCGCCCAATCATTATCTTTCTGTCGCCATTTTCTATCTTTTTCAGCATCGACAAAAATGGCCCCAGTCTAAGGTAGTAGGTAAAACAGTTGTCACGAGCCAAATGATGGATCGAATTGCTCGTCAATTGGGACGCGGACTTTATGAAGTGCCAGTAGGATTTAAATGGTTCACACCTGGTTTGATGGATGGATCACTAGGGTTTTGCGGCGAGCAAAGTGCAGGTGCTGTATTTGATCGCTTAGATGGTAGCTTATGGACGACCGATAAAGATGGCATAATATGCGCCTTACTTTCAGCTGAAATGACTGCTGCTTTTAATCGTGATCTTGGCGATATTTATCATGATTTGGAAAATGAGTTGGGCCAAACTTTTTATGAACGCGATGATGCTGAAGCAACAGCTGAACAAAAAAATATTTTAAAAAAACTCACTGCAAAAGATATCAATGACAAGCAATTAGCAGGGGAAAAAATTGAAGCGATTCTGACTCATGCGCCAGGAGATAAGGAGCCTATTGATGGTGTTAAAGTCATCAATCAATCAGGGTGGTTTGTGGCAAGACCATCGGGTACTGAAGCGATTTATGAAATTTGTGCTGAAAGTTTTCGTAGTGAAGAACATTTGCGATGCATTATTAGCGATGCACAAAAAATTGTAAGGAAGGCCTTGCAAATAAACATCAAGGAAAAACTATGAGTGATAGAAATGCAGTGAATCAATGTGATATTGGCATGATTGGTTTGGGCACCATGGGTAGAAATTTACTCTTGAATATGGCGGATCATGGTTTTACTGTTGCGGGCTATGATCTCGATAAAAATAAAGTAGATAGTTTGCAAAAAGAAGCTCAGCAAAAAAATGTCTATGGTGAAAGTGATCTCACTACCTTCATTAAATTACTCAAAAAACCCTGCGCTATTATGCTGCTTGTGCCTGCTGGCGCGCCTGTTGATGCAGTGATTAATTCTATCGTGCCGCATTTACAAGCAGGTGATTTGATTATTGATGGCGGTAATTCACATTTCACCGATACAGATAGACGTGCACGCGAATTAGAAAAAAAAGATATTCAATTTTTAGGTGTTGGTATCTCAGGTGGTGAAGAAGGTGCGCGTCTAGGTCCCAGCATGATGCCAGGCGGTGATCGCGCAGCCTATGAACGTGTGCGTCCTATTTTTGAAGCAGTCGCAGCAAAGGTCAATGGCGATCCCTGTGTGACTTACTTAGGAAAGGGATCAGCGGGTCATTATGTAAAAATGGTTCATAATGGAATCGAATATGCCATCATGCAGTTAATAGCAGAAAGTTATGATTTGATGAAGCATGGACTCGGTTTAAATGATCAGCAATTACATGATGTCTATGCAAAATGGAATGAAGGCAAATTAAATAGTTATCTGATCGAAATTACCAGTCATATTTTTAGTAAAATAGATGAGCGAACACATCAACCTCTTATCAATGAAATTGTTGCTGTTGCCGATCAAACAGGAACGGGCATGTGGACCTCGCAGAGCGCGATGGAATTACAAGTGCCTATTCCAAGCATTGATCTCGCTGTTGCCATGCGAGATATGTCAGTGCTCGTTAAACAGCGTGAGCAAGCGCAAAAATTATATCCACGAAACATTCCTCTTCTCTCTGTTGATAGATTCAAATTTATAAATGAATTAGAAAATGCACTTTTTACTGGGATGATATTGGCCTATGCTCAAGGCATGGCACTTTTAAACGTGGCATCACAAAAATATAATTATCAACTTGATTTAGAAGCAGTCGCTCGCATTTGGCGAGGTGGTTGCATTATCAGAGCAAAGTTATTAGAAGATATACGTCAAGCATTTCATGCTAATAAAAACCTTATTAATTTACTGTTAGATGCCAATCTTGCAAAAAAAATCAATCAAGGCGAACAAAATTTACGGCAAATCATTTGCCAAACTAGTTTAATTGCTGTGCCCATGCCTGCCCACATGGTGTCATTGAGCTATCTTGATGCCTATCGCAGTGTCTGGACGCCCGCTAATCTGATACAAGCACAACGTGATTATTTTGGTGCACATCAATATGCACGAAAGGACAGCGAAGGAAAATTTCATACTGAATGGGAACGGAATTTAACATGAAACAATCTTTAGATGAGCTTTGCGTCAATAGCATTCGTACCTTATCGATTGATGCAGTGCAAAAAGCAAATAGCGGACATCCAGGCTTGCCTCTTGATGCTGCACCAATGGGTTATATTCTATGGACCGAATTCTTAAAACATAATCCTAGCAATCCTGCTTGGTATGATCGCGATCGCTTTGTCTTATCAGCAGGACATGGTTCTATGCTTTTATACAGCTTACTTTATCTCACTGGCTATCCCTTATCGCTTGCTGACATCAAGCAATTTAGACAATGGGGCAGTAAGACACCAGGTCATCCTGAAAGTGAATTAACACCGGGTGTTGAAACAACAACAGGCCCTCTCGGTCAAGGATTTGCAAATGGTGTTGGTATGGCGATGGCAGAAGCCTATCTCGCTGCACGTTATAATCGACCTAATTTCAAAATCATTGATCATTACACTTATGGCATTGTGAGTGATGGTGATTTGATGGAAGGTGTTGCCTCTGAAGCTGCATCACTCGCTGCTCATTTGCAATTAGGCAAATTAATTTATTTATATGACAATAATCATATTAGTTTATCTTCCGCGACTCAGCTTACTTTCACTGAAAATGTCGGCGCACGCTTTACTGCCTATGGCTGGCATACGCAAATAGTAAATGATGGAAATGATTTGCAAGCAATAGCAAAGGCCATTGAAAATGCTAAACGCGAAATGAATCGTCCATCCATTATTATAATTCGAACACACATTGGCTATGGTTCTCCTCACAAGCAAGATACTTTTGAAGCGCATGGTTCGCCGCTTGGTGAGGCGGAAGTTAAATTAACTAAACAGCAGTTGAATTGGCCTGAAAAACCAGCCTTTTATGTGCCTGATGCGGCTTTAAAGCATTTTCGTCAAGCACGAATAGCAGGCAAGAAAGTAGAACAAAAATGGAATGCTTTATTAAAAAAATATGCACGAAAATATCCGCAAGCATTTCATGAATTAGAGCAACTCATGAAAAATGAATTACCAAAGGGCTGGGATGAAAATATGCCAGAATTTCCTGCTGATGAAAAGGGATTAGCGACCAGAGAAGCATCGGGAAAAATCATGCAAAGTTTCAGTCCGAATTTACCTGGATTTATTGGCGGTTCTGCCGATTTAAATCCTTCTACTAAAACTGAACTAATTAATTTGGGAAACTTCGAAAATCCTCGTACAAAAATAGGTGATGTACAAGGTTCGTTAGATGGTGGATGGAATTATGCCGGTCGAAATATATTCTATGGTGTGCGCGAGCATGCCATGGGTTCAATTTCAAATGGGCTTGCAACTTTTAATGGTATCATTCCCTTCACGGCTACTTTTTTAATTTTTTCTGATTATATGCGGCCACCCATGCGATTGGCGGCATTGATGAAATTACAAGTTATTTATGTTTTTACGCATGATAGCATTGCCTTGGGAGAAGATGGGCCGACGCATCAACCGGTAGAACAATTGGCTGGGCTTCGCGCTATACCTAATTTCACCGTCATTCGTCCAGCTGATGCCAATGAAACAGTGGTAGCTTGGCAAGTCGCAATTGAATCACGTCATCGACCTGTTGCGCTTATTTTAACAAGACAGAAAGTGCCTACGCTGGATCGACGAAAATACGCAAAAGCTAGCGGTTTACGTCGTGGTGCTTATATACTTGCAGATGCAAAAGGTGGAAAGCCTGATATTATTTTGATCGCGAGTGGCTCTGAAGTGAGTTTGATTGTTGAAGCAAGAAAAAAATTAGAGCAGAAAAAAATAGCTGTACGTGTTGTTTCGATGCCAAGTTGGGAGTTATTTGAAGCGCAATCGAAGCAATATCGCGATTCTGTTTTACCAAGTGCAGTGAAGGCGAGAATTTCAGTTGAGGCGGGCGCATCTCAAGGTTGGCAGCGCTATGCGGGTGATGAGGGTGTGACAATCAGTGTCGATAAATTTGGTGCATCTGCGCCAGGTGAAGAAGTGATGAAGAAGTATGGGTTTACGGTGGATCATGTTTGCAAAGAAGCGATGAGATTATTTAAAAGCACCCTCACCCCTACCCCTCTCCCCTCGCAAAAAGCGCTCCGGAAGAGGGGAGCGTTCTAAAGTTTCTCCTCGAAAATAGTAAAGGGCACTCCCCTCTCCCGGAGCGCTTTTTGCGAGGGGAGAGGGGTAGGGGTGAGGGTGCTTTTTGTGCGCCGTTTCGAAGAGTTTATAGTATAAACCGAAAAATAAGGAAGAAATAAGATGAATAAAAATCCTTTAATTGAATTAGAAAGTTTTGGTCAATCAATCTGGCTTGATTATATTAGCCGTGATTTAATCACGAGCGGCAAGTTGGAAAAATTGATCAATGATGATGGTTTGCGAGGAATGACTTCGAATCCTAGTTTATTTGAAAAAGCGATTATCGAAACTCCAGATTACAATAATGATATTCGTAAAATGATAGGCGCAGGAAAAAATATCAAAGCTATTTATGAAACCCTAACAATAGAAGATGTGAAGAATGTCGCGGATATTTTTAAGCCCTTATACGATAAAATGAAGGGCAAAGATGGCTATGTTAGTTTGGAAGTGAATCCCCATCTTGCTCATGATTTTCAAGGAACGGTAAATGAAGCACGTCATTTATGGCAATTGTTAGCTCGACCCAATGTCTTTATCAAAGTACCCGCGACCAAAGAAGGTTTGAAAGCCATTAAACAACTGATTAGCGAAGGCATCAATGTCAATGTGACCCTGCTATTTGGTTTGGATCGTTATCGAGAAGTTGCACAAGCCTATCTCGATGGCATTGAAGAAAGAATTCGGCAAAATAAACCGGTGGATCAGGTTTATTCTGTTGCAAGTTTTTTTCTGAGCAGAATTGATGTCATTATTGATCCCTTATTAAATAAGCACATTGAAAATAAATCAGAACTTGCAAAGCAATTACAAGGGCAGTGTGCTATAGCTTCCGCAAAAATGGCCTATCACATTTATGAAGAAATTGTTGAAGGAGTTCAATGTCAGAAGCTGATGGCCAAGGGTGCTAATGTGCAAAGATTACTTTGGGCAAGCACAAGTACGAAAAATCCTGCTTACAGTGATACCAAATATGTAGAACCGCTTATTGGACCTGAAACCGTGAATACCATGCCGCTTGAAACCTTGAATGCCTATCGTGATCATGGACAACCTGGGAATCGCATTAAACAAAATATTGATGAGGCTGAACAAGTCTTTGCTGATTTGCCTAAACTGGGTATCGACATTAATCAAATTACTCAGCAGCTTGAAGATGAAGGTGTTGATAAATTTAATCAAGCCTATGATAAACTCCTTGCTGCTTTGAATAAATCCGTTGAAAAAGCCTGAGGAATAGAAATGAAAATTAAAAATGCCATTGAATTTCCTCCTATTTTAGGGACATCTATACAGCTTTCTTCAGCGCATGATCTTGATGCCATTCGAAAGGAATTAGATCATTGGCAGAAAGAAAATCGGATGCAAGGCTTATGGAATAAAGATGCAAGTTTATGGACGAACCATGATGAAGCGAGATGGATGGGATGGTTGGATGTTGCCAAAGAAGAAAATGAAATAGTTGAAATTGAAAAACTTGCTAATGAAATGAAAGATAAGCTAAATGATATTGTCTTGATGGGTATGGGTGGTTCTAGTCTTTGTCCAGCGATGATGGCAAGCATTTTTTCCAAAGTAAAAAATTTTCCTCAATTACATATTTTAGATTCAACTGATCCACTGCAAATTAAGAATCTTGAAAGTAAGCTTGATATGAAGAGGACGCTTTTTATTGTCTCCAGTAAATCAGGTACGACACTGGAACCCAATATATTTAAAGATTATTTTTATCAGCAATTGCAAAAAGTATTAAATAAAACAGAGGTCGGCGATCGCTTTATTGCAATTACTGATCCTGGTACAGCACTGGAAAAAGCCGCTAAACAAGCTAATTTCAAGCATATTTTCTATGGGGTGCCATCAATAGGCGGGCGTTATTCTGCTTTGTCTAATTTTGGCATGGTGCCGTCGGCTTTGATGGGTGTTAATATTCGTGATTTTCTACACCAGGCGGAATTAATGGCAGAGGCTTGCGGTGCTGATCATTCGGGTGAAGATAATCCTGGACTTGTATTAGGTGTGATTTTAGGCGTGTATGCAAGACAGGGACAAAATAAAATTACTTTTGTTGCAACGCCTGCAATTCAGTCACTCGGTGCCTGGCTTGAACAATTACTGGCTGAATCAACAGGAAAAGAGGGCAAGGGATTAGTGCCCATTGATCTTGAGCCATTAGCTAATCCTGATGATTATGGTCAAGATAGATTGTTTGTTTATATCCGTCTTGAAACGCAGGCTGATGCTGAACAAGATCGTAAAATAGAAAAATTAATTGAAGCAGGTTTTATGGTGACGACAATTAATTTTTCTGACCGAATGCATTTAGGCGCTGAATTATTTCGTTGGGAAATGGCAACGGCTATAGTGGGAAGCATGCTTGGTATTAATCCCTTTAATCAACCTGATGTGGAAGAAAGTAAAATACTTACTTTGCAACTTACAGTTGACTATGACAAGTCACATCAACTCGCTGAGCAAAAATCATTTTTTAGTTCGCAGGGTATTTCACTTTTCACTGATGATATAAATTTAGCAGAATTAAAAGCGAGAACACGCGATCCTAGTTTGCAAAATTATTTACAAGCTCATCTTTCACGGATCAAACAAGGCGATTATGTCGATTTGTCTGCATTTATAGCGATGTCTGATGAGAATATGGATTTACTACAAGAAAGTAGAGTGCTCATTCGTGATCATAAAAAAGTGGCAACCTGTCTTGGTTTTGGGCCGCGATTTTTACATTCTACTGGTCAACTTTATAAGGGCGGGGCTAATAACGGTGTTTTCTTGCAAATCACAGCAGATCATCATGAGGATATTAAAATCCCTGGGCATGAATATACTTTTGGTCTTGTTATTCGCGCGCAGGCTCAGGCAGATTTCACTGTGTTAGCAAAACGTGGGCGTAGAGTGTTGAGAATTCATTTGGGGGATGAGGTGGTTGAGGGTTTGCAAAATTTGCAGCGAGTATTGCAAGAGATTTTCATAAGATAAGATTTTGAAGAAAATGTAGCAGTTGTTGTTACTTAGGTGTTCGTCATTGCTGTAAGGATAGCCATTAAAAAATCTTGAGAATTCCATCATATTCCTGTATCAATATAAAATTATTTTTTCACACTATCTAACAGGGATGAGTTATGAAGCATTTTCGTTTATCAATTCTTTGCGGCCTTCTTTGCCTCAGCACCTATAGCGCTACCGTTTCAGCAGCAGCATTTCAATTATATGAATTAGCTACGCCGATTATTGGCACAGCAGGTGTAGGGCAGGCAGTGACAAACGATGCCTCTTCTGCCTATTTCAACCCTGCGAGCATGACCCTTTTACCCGATTCACAATTCATGCTTGGCACACAAATGGTCGTTCCCTATTTTAATTTTTCCAAATCTTCATCGACAACTATTTTTGGTAATAATGGCGGCAATGCGGGCAATCTGATTCCTGGTCTCGGTATGTATTTTGCCTACTCCTATTCACCTAAAGTTAAAATTGGCCTTAGTTTGAATTCACCCTTTGGTGGTGAGATGACCTATGCTAACGGTTGGGTTGGTCGTTTCTATGTGCAGCAAGTCACCTTTTATACGATCAATCTTAATCCCAGTGTTGCCTGGCAGGTATCAGATTGGGCAGCCTTAGGCGCTGGTTTTTCAGTGGAATATATCAATTTGCAGGAAACAGTTGGCCTGCCCATTCCAGGTGTTCCAATCAGCGGTCAAGCCAAGATCAGTCTTGCCAATGTTGCGCCAGGTTTTAATCTTGGTGTCTTATTTACGCCATACAAAACGACGCAAATTGGTATCGCCTATCGTTCGCAAATCGTACATCATCTTTCGGGCAGTACCACGCTCCTGGGCTTGGCAGCAACGCCCTCTACGACTTCAAAATTGGTCGATCCAGCAGAAGTGATTATCAGTGCAGCGCAAAGTATAGGTAATCAATTTAAATTATTGGCAGAAGCAGGTTGGGCCAATTGGTCGACCATGCGTGATACGCTGATCACTGTTAAAGGATTGACTGCGACTATTCCACAAGATTGGAGAAGTACTTATCGTCTTGGCTTGGGCGGCCAATATCAGGCAACAGATAAATTAATGCTGCAATTAGGTCTGTCATTTGATTCCTCGCCAACCAGTAGCGGCAAGCGCTTACCGGATTTGCCCATGGATAAGCAAGTTCGCATTGGTGCTGGTTTTTCATATCGCATCATTCAGCCGGTCACACTGGCTGCTTCTTATGAATATATTAATTTTGGCCGTGGACAAATTAATAATGCGTCATCAAATGGTATTATTTCAGGCTATTATTCAAGGAATTATGCGGATGTACTGCAAATCAGCTTGAATGTTGATTTGGCCTAAAGCAAAATGCACGCAAAGGCATCACATGGTCTAGTTGCGTGCTAAGTACACATTTATTTAAAACTGCTTTGCTGCCTAGGCAATATGTCGTTTTTAATCAGCAAAGTTTAAAAGAAACATATGAAAAAATATCACAGGCGGAATTCACGGGTGCTTGTGTAGGTGTCTGCGCCTCATTTGCTGAAAAAATTATTTTTCTGGCAGAGAATCAGTTCAATAATAATGATTTAATTCCTAATCCCATGCGCTGTGTGCAATTACAGCGATGCTATGAACATGATCATGAAAATTTTCTCGCCTGTTTTGTGAGAGATACTTTGCATATCAGCGAAACAGGTTATCCAGATAATGATGATGATTTATTTTGCCAAGATTTTGAATCCCTATTAAGTAAAATGGAAATTTATGATTCAATAAAAAATTCCGTTTTATTTATCAATATTACTTGCGAGCTTAGTACTCAAGATCATCAAACATTTTGTGATGAACATATGCTGGTATTTATCAAACATAATGCTAAATATTATTTTTGCGAACCGAATAAAATCATGGCTGCTTTTAGTGAGGCGCGTGAATTTGAAACGTGGATGATTAATGCAGCGCAGAGTGGGCCATTAAAATATTTAACACAGTCTAGCATGCAAAAAATAGTGATCGCTAATCACGATGGCAGTGCCAGTGTAATACAGGGTGAGAGGAGTGTTAAGTCATTGAAAGTGTTTTCCTATCATTATGAGATGACGAGGCGGTATCGATTTGCGAGGGCGAGTTTGTAGCACTTGATAAGTTATTGAATCATATATATTTAATTAGCTAAGATTCTTTTAATTAAACTAGGCTATAATGTCACAAAATCAATACACAAAACTTGAGGCTTAATCATGTTGCGCGATAACCAAGTAATCTCTCCTATTATTTTTAACCAAGATAATTTCGAAGCATGCAAACTAAATGGATTAAAGCAGTTTCTATCTGGATATCCAGAATTAGCAGACTCAGTCGAAAAAGCTCAATCGCTCGGTGAGCTATGGTCTCTACTTTTTCGCCACAAACATTTCAAGTTATATACTGCCATCGTAAATGCGGGTATTTCACCCACTGTCGAAGAACTCAATCAAAAAAATATCTTAGGTACATCTGCCTGGGATGAGTTGGCCTGCTCTTCTGAGGGCTTGGCTCTATTCGAAGAATTTGTTAACAGAAAGATATTACCGACAAGCGAAGTCTTGGCTAGATTAGGTGAGCGTGATGGTTTCAATGTCTGGCATCGATTATTAGCAGGCGGCGATATAGGCATGCGTATATTCAACAAATTGCTAGATGAAAATAAAATTTATCCCGATGCAAAAGCCCTATCCAAGAGTTGGTCTTTGCTAATGAAAAATGATATTCAAAGATTTCGCAAATTTATAGAGAACAATATTTTGCCGAGTGCAGAAGATTTAGCACTACGCGATGAAAAGAATGCTAATGGCTGGGATTTACTGTGCAGTGAAAGTAAGACTGTTCATATTGCCATGAACTTATTTGTAAAAGGAATCATTCCTAAATCAGTATATCTATCTCAGATCAGTTCCATTGACGGCCTCCACGCTTGGCATCGTCTGGCACGTACCACGAAAGCAACGGCGTTTAAATGGCTATTAGATCATGGCATCTATCCATCAGAAGAAGATATGTCTTTATGCGATCCAATAAACAATTTAAATGCTTGGTCTTATTTACTGCTTCCTCCTGCTACTCTAGCTGTTTTTCGCCAATTGTTAAAACTTGGAATAGTACCATCTTCAAAAGTTATGGCAGAGTGTAGCAAGCCTAATAATCAAAGTAGCTGGCATTTATTGTGTATGCCTGGTGATGATCTTGCAGCAAGACTTGATATATTCCTCGAGCTTTTACAAAGAGGAGTGCTACCCACATCTGAGAACTTAGCCGTTATCAGTTCTCGTACTAAAGTTCATGCCTGGTATCATCTATCTGGTGTTGTGAATGAAAATGGAGAACAGGTATTACTCCAATTATTGCAGTTAGGCATTATACCATCTGCTTCGGCAATGGCTTTCCACGATACTGAAGGTGATTGTTGGCATAGAATAGCAAAAGCTGGAAAAGTGGAAATTATTCGTCTTCTTCTTGATCAGGGCATCCTGCCGAGTGCAGAAAATTTGGCAGCTAAAATCGAAGGTAAAAACACCTGGGAATATCTTATTGAGGGTCGTCATTTTTCTCTTGTATATCGATTATTCGAATTGGGAATTGTTCCTAATTGTAGAAAGGATATATCTATCGATTATAGTAGCACCTTGCAAAGCTACTCAAATAACGCTGACGCAGGAAAAATTATTAAACAAATCAAATCCATGAACAGGATTAAAGACTCTATTAATATGCTAGAGACTGAAAGTAATGAAATGGTCAATCTTCTTTCGCGAAATGATCGCTTAAATTACTATGGTTTTATTTATTTGTATTATCTTGTTATCGATAGGGAATACCCGATCTTGCTATCTCTTGAGGATAAAAATACTTCTTTAAGAATATTACCGCCTGAAATCTGGTATAAAATAGGCTGCTATCTCTTGCCGCCATTTATTTCGCAATTACCTTGTGAAAATAAATTCAATTTCTTTCGTCATGATAATCGACCTAGTTTTACCAAGCTATGGCTTACAGGATGTATAGAAGAATATACTAAAACGACTAAGCTTCATAAAGGAAGATTAGAAGACTTAAATGCTGCCATGAAATCAGCGGAAAACTTAAGTCAAATTAATACACTTTTTTATAAGCAATACCTGATGTCAAGGGGTGAAGTAACACAGACTTATGCTAGGCCTGCAAAATTCAAAGCGAATACGACGCAAAACAGGCATAGAGAAGCATTTACGGAACCCAATAAAGATAGCGAATTTTGTAAAATATTAAAGACGGGTGCTTTATTGTCTTTAAGAAGGCGCTGATTTTTTTGAAATGAAACAGAGGTGATATATGCGAAGTGGTCTTAATCCTGAACTCATTGAATCTTGCAGGCTAGCGGCATTAAAAGAAATTCTGCATTCTTGTCCCGATGTCGCAGAAGAAATTGACAAGGCTGAATCACTTGGCGATATATGGGATGTGCTTTTCAATTTTCGTTTGAATATATATGAAGATATAGTAGCGGCGGGTTTTTCACCTACTGCCTCAGAACTCAATCAAAAAACAATCAGCGGCTCAGCCTGGAATAGACTCACTTGTTCTTATCTGGGATTGAAACTATTCAAAAAATTATTAGAAGAAAATAAATTACCAACACAAGATGCATTAGCTCGCGTATCTGATCAAGATGGTTTGAATGTCTGGGACCAACTGTTAGCGGGAAGTATCAATGCAGACGCTCGTGATATCTTCAACGAACTCCTAAACAAAAGGAAAATTTTCCCCAAGGGGAAAGATTTATCAAGGAGTTGGTCTTTATTAATAGAGAATCATATTGACACATTCCGCCAATTCATAGCGAATGATATTCTGCTAGAGGCGGAAGATTTAGCACGCTGTGATGAGCGGGGCATTAATGGCTGGCATTTACTATTAAGTAATGAAGCCTATGTGCCTATCGCCATGGAACTTTTTAGAAAAGGCATTTTCCCGAAAGCTGAATATCTATCTCATGTAAATTCTCTTGATGGCCTTCACACTTGGCGCCATCTCACAAAAAGTGATGCGCAAATACAGGCATTTGAGTGGTTGGTCAATCATGGAATATGCCCATCACAAGCAGATATGTCCGTGCTTGATCCAGAGGATGGGAGTAATGGGTGGTATGGCTTGCTTTCTACTGATAGCTCATATCAAACTCGCTATGCCATTTGCCAAAGCTTGCTGAAAATTGGGGTTATACCATCGTCAAAAGATATGGCTCAATGTAGCAAAAAAAATAATGAAAACACCTGGTTTTTATTAATTTTAGTTTACAGTGGTACTATTGCGCCAGGAGCTCCCCTATTTATAGATCTCTTGAATAAGGGTATTTTGCCAAGCGCTGAAGATTTGGCTCTTATCAGTGTTCGATATAAAACACATGCCTGGCGTTGTTTGTCAGCTTGCAAAACGATTGCTGAGCGAGAACAGACATTGCAACTGTTATTGCAATTTGGCATAAAGCCCTCTGCATGGATGATGATGGATTATGCTGGTAGAAATTCAAATGCTTGGCATGTACTGTTAAATGCTTGCAAGGAGAAAATGTTTCATCTGTTTCTTGATAATGGCACTATTCCAAGTACTGAAGATTTGGCCGGTCGAGATAAATCTACTGGCAAGAGTAGTTGGGATATAATGATTGAAGCCAACTATTTTCAATTGATGCATCGATTATTTGAAATGGGCATTGTTCCCATTAATCAGGATGAGCTAAGCTTAGAACGACATATATCGAGTGGCAACATCGCTGATAGATATGCAGATAAAATTCTTCGTCAAATTAAGGCTATAAATAAGATCAAAGCAAATGTCAATATGCTGCCCGAGGAATCAAATGAAATGATCAATCTCCTCTCGCGAGAAGATCACTTAAATTATGATGGTTTTATATATTTATACTATCTTGCCAGCGGAGGATGTAATAGTCTTGTATCTTCTACTGAAACTTTGCGTGTCTTGCCTCTTGAAATTTGGTACAAAATAGGTTGCTATCTTTTGCCGCCATTTATCGTGCAGCTTCCCGATGTTCATGATTTTAACTTTTTTAAGAATGATAACCAAGAGACTTTTTCCAAACAGTGGCTTTCGCACAGTCTGCAAACATATGCTGCCAAAATTTATGTGAATGATCAATACAAGGGTATAGCGCAAAATTTAATAAGTTGCACGAAATCAGCTGAGACTTTAGGGCAAATGTGTACTTTTTTTCAGGGATATCATCAAATACTAAAACCCAAGATATCGCAAACTTATCACAAGAAGACAAAATTTATAACTACACCTCGGATCACACAGGGAGAAACAACCGAGGGTAGTGAACTTCGTAATATAGTAAAAGCAGGTGTTTTATTATCACTCCCAAGACGCTAATATTTTATATCATTGAATGATAATTCATGACAAAATAACCCACACTAAAAATGAGTAAAGCAGTGATGAAATATAAAATTACCAAGCAATATGCCAGAGATAGCGAACATCCCTTGGCTGAATTTTCTGAGCATCAAGATGCGATTTTTTTTATTGAAAGAAAAGTACTTTCGGATGATGAAAGAAGTTTGAAATTAATTTACCGTTTGTTTGATAGCGATAAATTGCTGAAGGAATTTAACAAAGAAAAAATTACTTCTGTGATTAGTGCAGGACAATATGCCTCAGGTGATAGAGACTTGCCTATTTCTCTGGGTCCTTTTAAGGTGAGTAAGGATAATTCAGCCGTGCATGCGATAGCAGGTTTTAGTGATTTAGAAGATGCGGAATTATTTGCAGAAGATAAATTGACGCAGGAAAGTGAACTCACAACTTATTATATCTTCAATAAAGAAATATTACTTAGCCAACTGAATCAGCGTATTAAAACAAGAGCTATGGCGGAAGAGGGTAGTCAAGGAAAGGGGCAGGCGGCTTCTTTTCGACCTACACCGCTTAATACTTCACCGCGTCCGCCGGGAACGCCAGCTAAATGGATGAGAGATGAGAAGGAAGATGAAAAATAAAGGAAGATAAAATGGATAAGGATATTCCAGTTGCCATCCTAGCATCAGAAGTGCCAGCTCGCGTTAAAAAATCTGTCTATCCAGAACCCTATGCCTCTATGATGGCTGGCCGTGAAAAACATCCCTTGGGTGATATCTTTGGTATCAAAAATTTTGGTGTTAATTTAACGCGGCTTGCTCCTGGTGCTCAGTCAGCCTTACTTCATCGGCATTCATTACAAGAAGAATTTATTTATATCTTGCAAGGTCAGCCAACGCTTGTGACTGAGACGAGTGAAATTCAATTGTGCCCAGGCATGTGCGCGGGTTTTAGGCCAGGTGGTGAGGCGCACCACCTGATTAATCGCACATCCGATGAGGTAGTCTATCTTGAAGTGGGTGATAGGATTAAGGGTGATGAGGTCGAATATCCTAGGGATGATTTATTGGCGGTGATGGGGGTTGATGGGCAGTGGTGTTTTAGGCATAGGGATGGGAGGGGGTATTAGTTTGTCTTAGAAGTAAAGCATTCAAATTTAGTAAAAGCGCTCAGTAAGGAAGCCTTCCCCCTTTTGGGGGAAGGTGCCCAACGGGCGGATGGGGGAATTAAAATGCAAGATTTACTACAACAACGAGCACGACAACTTCGCAAAAAAATGACGGAAGCAGAAAGAAAGTTATGGAGCAAATTAAGGCGACGACAAATGGGAGGTCTTCGTTTTCGAAGACAAGTAACGTTTGATAAATACATCGTTGACTTTGCTTGTTTTGACCCAAAGATTATTATTGAAATTGATGGATCACAACATGCCAATCAAGTTGTTTATGACGATGAAAGAACGAAATATTTACAATCATTTGGATATACAGTATTGCGATTTTGGTAAGCGTTCACGCCACGCTGTCATGCCAGCATGCTTTTAGCTGGCATCCAGGGTTTTAGGTAACAGCTCACGTGGGGTTGACAGGCCAAAGCAACGGCGGATGCCTGTGAAGAATATCCCACGTGATCTGTTACGGTTTTAGACAATTTCCTGGATGCCACCTCGCACAAAGAGCGTGCGGCTGGCATGACAGAGTCCTTGCAAATGGTGTTACATATTAGAGCGTGAACGTTTACCGATTTTGGAACAACGAAATATCAAATAAGTTTGAAGATGTACTGCAGACGATCTGGAATATTTGTATCCCCCTTCCGCCCTGTGGGCACCTTCCCCAAAGGGGAAGGCTTCCTTACTGAGCGCTTTTATTGTATTTGAATGCTTTACTTCTATTTCTCATCATGCAACCTAATACACCTCCAAATAATATTCCCCATCCTGACTCAAGTAATATATTTTCCTCTGCTTCAAATACACGCTTACATTCACGATACCAGCCTTGGCAACTTCCTGATGAAATTCCACAGCAGATATTTTGCGTGAATCAATATTCGCAATCGCTGTTTTCAAGTGATGAAGATTCAAGGATTCAGCAAAATTGCATGCATCTACAGAGATGGCTTTATTAATCTCAGCAGCAGACAAATGATATAGCAGCTTATCTTTGGAATAGAAAACAAGATCATCATTGATGACATCGTATGTTTGTCTAATCACGCCCAGTGACATTAACTTATCTGTAAATTCAATAAAATCACCAGGCGCTTCGTACCTTTCTATACAAAGCCGCCTTATTTCAGCTTGAATATCTACTAATTTCATGGCTTATCCCTGATGAAAATGCAAAGTATATTGAGATGGCTTATCACTATTTCCATCTGTTGTAAGATTTTTAATAATAGGATTTTTTTCTAATGCTGAAATGCCTGCTTTACCAATGTAGTTATAGGCGACAGACAAATCGCGAATCGTTCTGGTATCTGCCAAGGCAAAAGCACCTTTGTTGCTAATCACATTATTATTTAAATTTAATGCAGTAAGTCCTATTTTTGATAAGGCAATCGTTCCCTTGTTTCCAATCACACATTTATAAGCCCAGAGTGTTTTCAGACTAGCTATCTTACTTAATTGAATAGCGCCAGCATCTTTCAGAAAATTATGTCCCACATCGAGAAAGTTAAGCTGCATTTTTGAAAGTGAGGCAGCACCATCTGCTGACATGCCAACTTCTGTTAAGTAAAGACGCGTAATCGAAGAATTGTTAGACAATTCATTGACACCTTCATCGCCCAGGTCATTTTGAGAAATATCCAATTGTTCCAAAGGCATGTTTGCCGCAAATTTAGCGCCTGCTGATGTAATTTTATTGTCAGCAATACCAAGCGATTTCAAGCTTCTATTTTCAGAGAGTTTCTCAAGTCCCTGATCGCCAATATCATCACCTTCAAGATTAAGTTCAGTGAGTGTGGTGTTTTGAGCAAAGACTGCGGCTCCTTCTGCTGTAATCGGATTGTTGCTCAAATCCAAGGCTTGGATATTTGAAATTGCGGATAATTGACGCGCGCCTTCTGCAGTAATTCTATTGACTCCAAGATAGAGAGTGCGGATTTTCGAATGAGAGGCAAGATAAGTCGCAATAGCTGGTATATCTGCATCTGTAAGGCGACACTGATCATTGAAATCTAAGACTGAACCGTCATTCTCAACGTGGCTGTCAATAGTATCAATACACCGGTTTGCAAACACGGGCGCTACTATTAAAGAGGATAGTGCAAGAATCGAAAGTATTTTTTTCATGGTAATTTCCTCTTATAGATGATAAATCAAGCTTGAAAATGGAAGGAAAATTTTGATGGCTTGTCATTATTTCCATCTGTATCAATTGTTTCAATAACAGGATTTTTTTCTAAGGCGGAAATGGCTGCTTTGCCAATGTAATTATAAGATACATCCAGCTCGCGAATAGTCTTGGTTTCTGCCAAGGCATAAGCACCGTCATTGCCTATTACATTGTTGCCCAAACCTAGGGTGGTGAGCTTAGCTTGTGCTAAGGCAGCAGCACCCACATCGCCAATGACACACTTGTAAGCAAAAAACTTTTTGAGCGTGGGGATCTTACTCGCAAGCACTGCGCCTCGATCTTTGATGAGATTATAGTTAACATTGAGCTTTATAAGCTGCATTTTAGCGAGTGAGGCAATACCATCTGATGAGAGGCCAACTCGATAGAGGATGAGATTTCTGATACTTGAATTGTCGGACAGAGCGCTGGCACCTTCATCTCCCACCTGATTTTCAGATAGATCCAATTCATACAAAGGCATTTTTGCTAGGAATTGAGCGCCTGTCACAGTAATGCGGTTGCCTGTTAGATTAAGAACTTTTAATGTCTTATTCTCGGATAGTTTTTCAAGACCTTGATCGTCAATCTTGTTTTCTGCGATAGCAAGATCAGTCAGCGTGGTGTTATTGGCAAAGGCAGCACTTCCTTCTGAGCCAATCCTATTTCTATTAAGATCAAGTATTTTTATTGTTGGAATGGCGGATAATTGACGGGCACCATCAGCGCCGATTGAGTTACCATCGAGATCAACATCGCTAATATTTTGATGAGAAACCAAAAAACTTGCAATGGCTGATACATCTGCATCTGTAATGTTACAGTTACCAGTGAGACTTAAGTAATCTTTATAAACATGGCTGTCGATATTATCTATACATTCATTTGCAAAGACGGGTGTTGCAATTAAAGATGACAGGGCGAGAAGTGAAAGCAGTTTTTTCATTATTATTTCCTTTTAGCAAAGTTAAATTTCTTTGCTCGGAAGTATATAGAATGAAAGGCGGCTAGTTCAAGTTATTATTATTTGAATTCCTTTTTATTTGGATAATCATTTTCATCTTCTGCTGAATCATCTGTCGAATGATACCAAATACTATTCGGTGTACTTCTTTGCTTTGATCTTAAATTCTCCCTTACTTCTTCCAAGTTAATGGATTTATCGCTTGGTTTTAGTCTCAGAATTGCACGGAGATCAGTAATGGCTTTATCAGTTTCTTCTTGTATTTCATAGATTTTTGCGCGAGTTAAATAAGCCCTGGCATAGTTTGCATCTTGTCTAATAGCTTCGCTGCAATCACTGATTGCATCTTCATAAACGCCTTCTCGAAGAAAGATATTCGCACGTGAGACATAGGCAGTAGCGCAATTTGGATCTAGTCTGATGGCATGGTTACAGCAAGAGATCGCGAGGGAAATTTTTCTGTTGTAATAATATTCATCCGCTTTATCTAAGTAGTGCTTAGTTGTCTGAGGAGTCTGTATATTTGCAGCATCCGCGCTTGCCTTTTCCGCCGCAGTCATTAATTTTATCTTAGCTACATAGCTAGCAATTTCACCGATAGAGACAGTTGATAACCATTCGTATTCCCATAAACGTTCTTTTAGTAGATTGGTTTTTTGTTTTTCTGCAGGCAAAGATTTTTTCATACTGATGCAGGGTTCTAATAAGGCGATCTGCTCATCAATAGGATATCTTTTAATATGCTTGTATAGTGTTATTTGCTTCATACCCGAAAGAGCAGATTTTGCGCTTTCATAGATACTTGTATTCTCGGGGTCTAGTTCAATGGCTTTTTCGAAATCAGAAATTGCTTTAATGAACTTGTTTAGATTCGTATAAGCAGAGCCGCGATTATGATAGAAGGTCGCATTCAGCGCTGGATCACTCAAATTTTGATCGAGTATTTGGCTGACATGATAAATTGCCTCATCATAGGCCGCGTCTTTGTGATGTAATTCGTAAAGCCAGATATGTGCAGTGATACTGGTGGGGTCTAGCTTGATAGCTCGGTTAGCATAAGCAATGGTCTTGGCGGAATGGGGATAACCAGGCTCCGTGGCTGCCTTTGATTCTTTGATATATTCATCGACTGTGGTATGTGAGTTCATTTTGATCGCTCTGATTAGGCTTCTTTCCCCCACTTATGATAATCTAGTCTCCACAAATAATATTAAAATATTCTTAACTACTTGAAAATAATATTTAAATTAAGGCGTGACATTTAAGGGTTTGTTAAGTAATATGCGCTAAAATAATTTGAGATTAATAATAAATCGAGAGAGAGAAGCCCATATGCAACTAAGACATCGTGTTAAATTACCTAAAGATTTTAATTTGACTGAAAGTGTTATCGATAGTGTTTCAAATCAAAATACATTTAACGATGTCATTCTTTATGAGGATTTGCCCCTTGATAGCGTGGAAAAAGTGGCTTGTTATCGTACATCAAATGGCTACTATCACCTCTTTACGGTAGACTCGATCAATGCGCTTCCTAAGAATTTTGGAATCTTTACTTGTCCAAATACAAGGGAGCTTATAAATATACGTGAGGTAATCACACTAGAACCGGACGAATTAAAGCTCGCTCCAGAAAAGATTAAAGAAAGAAAACTTGAGGCGGAAAGAAAACTTGCGGCGGAAAAAGCAGCGGCAGAAAAACTTGCAGCGGAAGAAATTGAAAATGATAAAATGGAAGTAGATGAACCAGAAGTAGACGAGCTTCCAGATAAAAAAGCCGAATCAGAAAAGTTTGAAGCGGATAGATTGGCAGCTGAGAAACTTGAGGCTGAAAGAATTGCTGCTGAAAAACGTGAAGTAGAAAAGCGTGAAGTGCTAAGACGCGTAGATGAAAAAAATGCGGCCGAAAGACGTGCTATCGAAAAAGAAAAATCAAATCAACCAAAAGCAAGTCAGGCTTCACCACAAGCTAAGCAGACTCCTGTTCCATCACCTAAGCCTCAGGTCAAGCAGGTGGATACTGCTGCTCATGTTTTTGCACCACGACCAAAACCGACTTTTGCCTATCAGAAACCACAGGATGAAGATGCACGAAAATATCGAATCGCTGAGCATGGTTTTTTTAGGAAAACGCCTTCTTCTAAAGAAGAGAAATCCTTCCAAGCTCAGGATATGTTTGTGTTCATGCTGTTAATGAGAATGCAAATGCAAGGTCATGAAGCGCAAATGATGCAATTGATATTGCTGATCATGTTAAGGGAAGCGCTGAGAGCGGAAATAGCTGCGCAAGAAAGACAGCAGCAGGCTTTATACAGCAATTTCGACGAAGAAGATGAATCGCAGCAAGTTGCTTCGTATAGAAGGTCTCGCAGATAGGTTTCCTTTAAAATGTAGGGTGGATTCATCAGAATCCACCCTACATTTTATTTAAATGCCGCTTTAG
>Ga0207082_1015_pt1 | contig 43627 bp, 29 predicted proteins | sample Alteio_BWMinHeat_56_FD_153588 | JGI IMG/M metagenome (GOLD analysis project Ga0207082, IMG submission 153588) | Enriched cells from forest soil in Barre Woods Harvard Forest LTER site, Petersham, Massachusetts, United States -... | ecosystem: Environmental > Terrestrial > Soil > Temperate forest >...
ACTATAGCAACCTTTCTGAAACGCACTCTTAAACTAAATCGTCCTTATTCTCAATTAAAAACTATATGTGATTGATATTAATTCAATTTATTTTAATTTGTTCTAATTGTAACTAGCTAGCATTCCATTGCGTGCTATAATTTAATAAAACAATAAAACGAAAATGAGGAGTGAAACGACATGAAGCCAAGAAAAGAAGCAGCACCGAGAAAATTAAATAGGGACGAGGAAGAAAGTAGGAAAAAAGCTGGGGATGAGGACGATAAAGTTCTTAAAGTTGCAGTAGTCGGTGAACCCAATGTGGATACGGGTTTTTTAATTAATAAGTTTGATACTGACTTAGTTTTCAGAGGTGGATATGGCGGCTATAAAGAAGAAATCCAGGGCCAAAAGAATAGTGGCCATGTAGAACGATCTCTTTTGCTGGGGAATGGTCATGTTACTAAGCTTCAAGCCTGGAAGAGCAAGCAGGAAGACTTAAATCCAAGTTTTCAAGCAGTGGTAGTGGTTATTGATTTAGCGTCAAATGATAAAGATAAACTGATTGATGCTCGAAAGAACATAAAAAAGATACGTGAAAAGGCACCCAACGCTATTATTTCAATTGTTGGTACCAACTCAAACTCGACTGAGAGTCAGAGTCTAAATGATTTTGTCAGAGGACGCCACTTAGCGGGTCCTTTTATAATACACACGAGCGCGCATAGCGTCGACGAGATGTTTTGTAGCCTCGCCACCATTATAGAAGAGGAGCAAGAACAGATAGCAGAGTATCAGGCAAAAATTATCCTCGATGAGATTAAACAAGATATCGCTACGACGGATTTTAAAGTCAGTGGCCGTTTTGGTGGTGTCGTGATTACGTTGGATGATAAAAAAAAAATAAGAGTCCCTACTCATGTAGGCGAGCAGTGGAATCTAATTAAGCATGCTGAGGCACTTGTTATTAGTAAAGGGGGTAAGAAAGGGACGCTACCACCTAACCAAGACGCATTAGAAAAGATTATTCGCTCTTCCGAACAAGCCCTTGCTAATCGTTCACGAAATCGCGATAAGCATGATGAAAATAAGACTACGAATACGTACTATGAAAAAACATATGAGAGGCATTCAAAATATGAAGAGATACAGAAGCTCGCCTTGCGGCTACAAGAACCTGAGCGCGTGAGAGGAAGAGCCGCGACACCCGGCGTTTCCCCAGTGCATACGCCCGCAGCATCACGTTCTCCATCACCCGTTCGCTCACCAGTACCTCCAAGGCCAATCTCTCAAGTACCTCCAAGGCCAGGCTCTCAAGCACCTCATAGACCTCTAAGACCTCTAACGCGCAGCGTTACGCCACCTTCTCGTGAGCCTTCCCCTCGTCATGGATCACCCGAAGCGCGGCACGAATCACCTAAACGTATAGAGAGGCCAGTACTCCCGATACTCTCTCTAAGACCGGTAAAGCTCGATCCAGCCGCCACGCAAGCGACGAAAATTACCACAACGACGACAAAAACTACCGTTACGCCGCAGTCAGAATCGCCACACGAATCGCCGAGAGGCAGTCGTGATACTACACCTCGAAATAGAGAAGACTACCGTAACCTATTCAGGCGAAAATCGACTCAGGATGTGGAAATGGGACCCATTGGCAGAACGTCACCTGAAAGAAAGAAGGAAAAAGAGGCAACAAAAGAGAAAGTAGCAACGGTTGCTCCTCAAACGAATATTAAAGATAAAAAAGATAAACATACGTCTCAACAAAGTCAGGGAGTACTGTTTCCTCCTCGTGATAAAAAATCTGAACGTGATGAGGTAGAGATGAAAAGCTTAAAAAACAAGACGGATGGACCTCCATCTCCCAGAAAATAAAATAATAAGTAACTTCTCAGTACCTTGAATAAAAACAAAAACATATCATTGCGAATACAGGGTACCGTTTGAATTCATTCTAATTTATTCTATTTTGGTCTAATTTAAGCTAAGTGTACAAACTATGATGCTATAATAATACTATAAACATAATAACGAGAATGAGGAGTGAAGAACATGTTAGAGAGAACTAGATTTGGTGTCGTGGTGGTCGGTGATGGGATTGGCCAAGACGAAGATGCGGATATTGTGCTTGGGAATAGTTACAATGCCACGCTGCAGATTACGAATGTACCGTATCAAGCAAATTATAGATCGGTTCCTGAAACCACCCATGGGGTTATAGTAGCTGTTGATTTGAGTAATCCTAATGGATTTCAGAATATTAGTCAGCACCTAGAAAATATACAGAGACGTGCACCGAAAGCCCTTATTATGATTGTTGGTACCAACTCAAATGCCGCCGTGATGACGAGCGAACAGATAACTGCGTCTACCCATTTCCTCACTAATAACTCAGCAGTAGTTGGTTGTTTTACCACAAGCGCTCCTTCTGCTAGCTCCGAAGAGGTGCTTTATTGTCTTGCCACTATGATGGATGACGAAAAAAAATTGCGTGATAACGAGAGACAGAGACAACCTTCGACTTATTTTGAGAAAATGGGTGATCTTCATGTGAATTTTGTAAAGGAAATGCAAGCACGACAATACCTGGCCGCTCTTAAAGATGACATCATTAAGACCGAATTTAAACTCTCTAATGAGGACAAGAAGTCTAAGCTTCCTAAAAAATTTACTTCTCTTGCTTCTCAATTAGTGGGTAAGAAGATTGATTTGGGTGGTGGAAAAACAAAAACGGTGCCTAACCATGTAGGAGAGGTATGGGATGAAATTGCACGTGCTGAAAGAAAGGGGACGTCCCAGGATGCGGCCAGCAAAATTACTGGGATTCTCAACGAAACTTCTGGACCGTCTGAAAATCGTGATCCTGCGACAACGGGTCGGTTCTACCAAAACGCACGCAACCGATTTCTGCCACAACCCCTCGCGCCTATACAGCCTGCACCAGGAGGGGTAGTGCCCGGTAAAAATGCTCCACATTCTATTGTTAGGAAGCCACGTGAACAACGCCCTCCAGCTCCAGCACCCGCTCAACCTCATATAGCAACAGTGCATGTGCCTTCCCCGGCAATACCCATTTCCCCAGCCCCTGCCGCTGCCGCTGCCGCTGCTCAACAACGTGATTATTCGCCTCCCCGTGGGAAACAACAAGGCACCCCAACCCAGAATGCGCCCATACCCCATTGGCATGTAGACCCTATATTGATGAGGCCACAAGTACCAGCAGCAGAATCGCCTAGACGCGGAGACTTACCAGCAGACAGACCGCTGTCAAACTCAGGTGTGGGAGGAGGAGGTAGTGTACTCTTTAAAACACCACCTGAAAAAGAAGAGAAAAAGAGAATAGAAGAGAGAGTAGAAGAGAAAAAAGACAAAGTAAAAGAAGTCGAGCCCCCTGAATACCTTTGCTGCGCTCTTAGCCTTGAGCTCATGAAAGATCCTATCGTAGTGTTCCCGAGTGGACAAACTTATGAAAAGGAAGTACTTGATACATGGGTAGCCAAATGTAAGTCTAAGGGAAAAAAAATAACTTGCCCAAATACCCGAAAACCCATTGATTACATGACTAAAAACATCGCCATTGCACAAGCAATCGAAGCTTGGCGCGAAGAACATCCTGAATATGGTCAAAAAAATGCTGTCGAGGTGCCTCCATCTCCACGCAAAAAATCGTAACACTGGGACTGTACTTACATCGTGCCTTCCCGCACAAGCAGGAAGGCACACTTTAAATTACATGTTACATTTTAAAATTATTCACTATTGCTTTTACCTCTATGACTTGTTTTTCATGGAGACATTCATAGTTTAAAAATTGTTCGGCTACGCCTGATAGAGGTTGATTAAAATTACCATTCCCCGCATGTTCTCTATTATGTAATGACATTTCTCCTTTCTGACGCTCCACTAATAGAACAATGGAATCATCAATATGCCATTGCGGAAATTCATCGGTACCCTCAGGAACTGCCTTTAAAGCAAGTTTAATTTGATAAACCATACCTAATTCCGTATCAATGGGTGAGCGCTGTATCGCTATAGCCCTTTTTCTGGGTGAGTGCTTAGCAGTCCCATTGGCATTCATCACCAGACTCATTAATTTTTCATTACTAACATCAGGCTGGTAATTAGGATTTGTCTCAATACGTTCACAGGCCGCAAGAAAATTTTGCAGTAACTGTGTATTGCTAATGTGCCGATTATAATTAAATCGATGTTGCATGGTTGATTCTCCTAGTATTGTGTTATGCACTTGTCTTAAAAAACAGAACTATTTCTTCGAATAAGTACTGCATCTTTTTGAGTCGTGTTGTTTTGTGTAGATTTAGTTTTACTATGATCTTTAAACGTCGAATGACGTAGTAAATTCGATGGTGCTGCCGCTTTGATCTCGCTCGCATCGAATTCAGTTTTATCGGTCGAAATCGGCATGTGTAGTTGCGTTTTTAATTGATTGATTTCAAGTTGCTGTGCATGCAAACATGTTTTTAATTGCTCAAGTTGCGAAGAAAACAGAGTTTTCATTTGTGCTAACAAATACGTATTCGAGCTCATTCTACTTTTTTCATGACGATACTCTTTCTCATACAAAGACAATAAGTTCAAGCACCGTTTCTTATTTAGATCTGAACTATCCGTATGGACTGTCACTTGTAAGATACAGTTTTTTACCGCATCATTCATGCACATGGCCGTCAACGCATACGTTTCGTTATGCGGATGGATGAATGTTTGCAATTCATGCATTTGAGGTCCCGGAATAGATTCCAAATGTTTTTGTAATTCAACAATAATGGATACCAGAGAACGCTGAGTACTATACTCTGCATCTTTTATGTAGCTAGATAACCATAGCGGATACGTTTTTGCATCCGAATAATAACTGGTGGGACTCATTACGATGTGATTAAACTCATCAAGCTTCACTTTGGAAAGAAGACCCTCATCAAATAAAAATTGCAACGTTTCAGATGGGTTACTGGCGGTCATTACACGACTATGTTTGTTTGCAATATGAATATGATCAATCAAATGCTCACTTTTGAATGGAATTCTATTAACATGAATATAATTAACAGTATGTTCACCTTTTAAAACGATTTCATTCGTAAGAATCATTTGTTTACATAACTGCGGTTTATTATGCAATATACATTCATAACAATAGATTTCTGCTAATGTAAGAAACTTAGCATATCTTTCTTTTATTAGATCAGACGTTTGTAGCACACCCATTAGATAATTTTGAATAGTTGCTACTGCAGCATCATCATTTTTATTAAAATACTCTCTTAACATAAGCGTAAAAACGTGTAGTGCTTTTTCGTATTCTTCGTTTACGCATCGATAATCCACCGCTGCCAAAATGGGCAGCTTCCATATAGCTGGCTCTTTGATGTGATCAACAAGAGCGACGCCTTCTTTCAATAAAAAACGAAGCATTTTAGCATTCGATTGTTCAATAGCTATTCTCAAACCGGTTTGTGATTCTTTATTATAAAAATTAATACTCACGCCAACATCTAATAATCGCTTTATTTCACGATAACGATTTCGTTTAATCGCGCTTAAGAATGCATCTCCTAGACCGGGTTGATTTGCTGTTTTCTTCTGCTTTGCTATTCTATTCTGCTCTGCTATCTTATCCTGCTTTAGTTTATTCTGCTCTGCTAGTATATTCTGCTCATTTAATGCCTGTAGTATTACTTTCTGATTAGATAAAAGTCGTGCAGTCTCACTGCTCATAGAAAAGGTTGGTTCAAAGGCATCGCTTTGGAGATAGGCATTTAAATCTAAACGTGGTCGCATAATATATTCCTTTAATTTAGCAGAGTGCGGTCGTCATCTTAACATTATGTTTGCCAAAATCAATGAACTGTATCGGTTCTATGAATAACGGTTTAAGTTCGATATTCTATTCCGCTGCCATAGGACCTTTTACCATGAACGGCGGCTTGGCAAACCAGATGATGATGAGTAGACATATAAAAATCCAGCCTGAGAGCCAAAATATATCATTCGTTGACAGCATGAAAGACTGGTTAATAGTCATATTGTCAATGAGTCCAAACTTTTTTAAACCACTGAATCCTAACGATTGTAATTGATCCGTCATAGAAACATTGGCAGGATTCGCGTTATTGATATTTTCAACTAGCCTACTATGATGAAACGCTTCACGTCGATCCCAAATGGTAATACTTAACGACGTGCCAAAGCTCCCGCCAAGAATACGGCAGAAATTGGCAAGACCCAATGCACTTGCCATACGCTGTGCCGGAAGTCCAGAGATAACGATAGAGATGAGCGGCGTAAAAAAAAAGGTAATTCCAAGGCCTTGAATAAAGCGCGGCTGGATTAATTGAGTAAAGCCAATATCCGTGTAAAAATTGGATTGCCAGAAAGAGGTGAAAGCAAAAACAAGAAAACCAGCACTAATGATGAGACGTAAATCGACTTTGTTCATGTAATTACCCACAAATGGTGTTAGAAAAAAAGGCAATAGGCCAACAGGAGCCGCAGCGAGACCCGCCCAGGTCGGGGTATAGCCCATTTGTGTTTGCAACCATAATGGAAAAATCACTACATTTGAAAAATAAACCATGAAACCGAGTGTTAGCGATATCGTCCCCAGCGTGAAATTTCTACCCGCAAACAGAGTTAAATCAATAATCGGAGCCTTGGCAGTGAGTTCCCAGACAATCAAAAAACTCAATGCGATAGTCGATATAATGGTCAAGGTAAGAATGACATTGGAATGAAACCAATCCATATCATTCCCTTTATCGAGCAATATTTGCAAACAACCAATACCAATAATTAATAGAGTAAGACCGATAACATCAATGGGTATCTTAACAATTTTTGTTTCTCTGCCAATGAGTGTTATCCACGTAAAAACAACACAAAAAATCCCTACCGGTACATTGATGTAAAAAATCCAGGGCCATGAATAATTATCTGTAATCCACCCTCCCATAATAGGCCCAAAGATAGGCCCAACCACTGCTGTCATCGCCCATATACCTGTTGCGAAACCTTTTTTTTCATCGGGATAATTAGATAACAATAAACTTTGTGAAAGAGGAATCATGGGACCCGATACAGCGCCTTGCAGTACCCGGAAAAAAATCAGCATAGGAAGATTCATGGATAAACCACATAGTACTGACGTTAGGGTAAATAAAAATGTAGAGAGAACAAATAGACGTACCTCACCAAAACGTCGTGCAAGCCATCCTGTGAGCGGCAACATGATGGCCTGACTAACAGCGAATGAGGTGATCACCCAAGTACCATTATCTGGACTGACGGCAAGATCACCCGCAATGGTAGGAATTGCCACATTAGCAATAGAAACATCAAGCACATTCATGAAAATGCCGAGTGATAAGGACAGTGTGAGGAGTGCTAGTCTGGTACCCTTGAGTGGTGGTAAATCAGCCATAGGTCATCTCTCGCTGTATCATAGATTAATAGTTTGGTGCCGCTAATCCCAGCTTTAAGCATGCCGGGGCGATGAGGTGTTCTTAAACATTTAAGCCGTCACACGCTTTTAGCGGCTGAATAGTTACTGTTTTTGTAAAACACCCGATGCGGATAAAAATACATCTGGCGAATTTTCTCGCAATATGTTGCCTACTAATTTATTTGCTTTAGCGAGTTGATTCACATACACGTTAGTAGCATAAACAGATTTTTGTTCTGCTACCGTTGCGAGCTTACTGCCACTCATGTCATGGATATTCGTCGTCACACGCATAGACAAACCCAATTGTAATGGATTTTTTTTCAAATCGTCCGGATTAATGCTAATGCGTACCGGTAAACGCTGCACGATTTTGATCCAGTTACCCGTTGCATTTTGCGGCGGCAATAAAGAAAAAGCAGCACCCGTACCCGCATTTAAGCCGACTACTCTACCATGATAAACCACATTCGAATGAGCATCTGCCTTAAGTGTCACGGGCTGTCCAATTCGTAAATCACTCAATTGTGATTCTTTATAATTCGCATCGACCCAAACTTCATTGAGTGGAATAATGGCAAGCATGGGCATATTCTGCGTAACCTGTTGGCCAACTTGCACACTACGCTTAGCGACATAACCTGTCACCGGAGCGACAATAGTAGTACGCATCAAGTTTAAATAAGCCATTTTAAAATTTGCGATCGCGCGCTCTACTTGTGGGTGCGTATAAAGGTGAGCGCGTTCAACCACAGCTTGCGCTGCATGCAGATTATGTAACGTAAAATTATATTGAGCTTTCGCACCATCAACAGCTGTTTGATAATGCTGTAATTCTTCACGAGAAATGGCACGTTCACCTACTAATCCGCTACGACGCTTAAGATCAAGTTGTGCTTTTATCAAGTCTGCATTGCGCAATAATAACGACGCTTGAATTTGCTCAGCATATTCAAATGATTGGCGCACTTGACGAACCGTTTGCGCCAAGAGTGCCTGCGCACGTTGCAGAGCAATATTCATATCCGATGAGTCAAGCCGAATAAGTGTCTGGCCTTTGTTAACTAGATACGTATCATCCGTATTTATTTCAATGACTGTGCCGGGCACTTGCGCCATCAATTGCACCAAATTACCATTCACATAGGCATCATCGGTATAGACTTCGAATTGCCCAAAGATCAGCCAATAAATAAACCAGACCAAACCAATAAACAAAAATATACTTGCGAGTATAATCATCGCCACGTTGCGTTTTTTAAGCCTGGCACGTTCAGAGGATTTAGTAGCCCCCCGTACAGCGGGCTCACTGGGTGGTGTAGGTGTAGATGATGTTGTCATAACGATCCCTTGCCAAGATAGCGCATTACTACGTGCATATTCATTATTATTGAGGCCATGTTCCTAGTGCTTTCAACAGAGTCACCGTAGCTTGCAAGTGTCTTGCTTGCAAATTAATTAGCGTCGCCTGCTGTTGAAGTAATAATTGTTTGATTTCCAGCACTTGAACATAATCAACAATTCCGTGATTATAGCGCGAACGAAATAATTTGTAATTATGCGCCGTTGCTTGCAAGGCTTCATGTTGTGCACGCAGTTGCGCACCAACCGCTTTTAGCGTTGCTTGCTGATCTGCAACCTCGCGCAATGCGGTTAAAATCGTTTGGTTGTAATCATTAACAGCAAGATCATATTCAGCATACTTCACTCCGAGGTTAGCACGCCGCGCACCGGCATCAAAAATCGGCAAATCAATCGCGCCGGTGATGGCATTATTCTGGCTGCCCACATTAAAGAGATGACCAAGCCCTGCGCTCTGATAGCTAAGTAATGCACTCAAATTAATGTCGGGGAAAAATCCTGCTTTTGCCACATTAATTTGGTGCGCCGCCGCTTCCACACGTAATTTCGCTGCAGCAATATCAGGTCTATGTGCAATTAAATTCACCGTAAGTGATGCAGGTAAGGTGATGATATGCTGATAATAAGCAAAGTGACGTGTGTCTATCTCTGTGGTGAAAGGATTTTTTCCTAATAGGACGGCCAATTGATTTTTTGCTTGTATTTCAGCCAATTTGAATTGCTCAATGGATAATCGTGCTGATTGCGCATTGGCCAAAGCAGTTTTAACTGGAATATCTGATTCAATGCCATGACTCGCACGATCAACTACAATATTGGAAATCCTCTGCGTTTGCTGCAAATTCTCTTTTGCGAGCTGCACCTGTGCCATATCACTTAACAATTGAAAATACGTATTCGCAACTGCCGCTGAGATAAGAAGACGTGACTCAGCGAGATCATATTGCGCTGCGCATTCTTCACTTATTCGTGCGGCTAATAGTTGCCTGTTTTTGCCCCAAAAATCAAACTCGTAATTAAAATTCAAGCCCACTTCGCCTATGTTAAATGTTCGACCATTAAACGGAGGCGGTATCAAACCAAATTCAGCGAATCTCTGTCGTTGCACATAACCACTTAAATCTACGGATGGCCACAGTGGCGCAACCATGCCCTCTGCAAGATGTTGTGCACGTCTAACCCGTGTCTTTGCAATTTGCATGTTAGGTGAGTCTGCAAGTGCAATGGTGATCAGTTGGTTTAGTTGAGGATCATTAAACATACCCCATCCGTTAGCATCTGTATGTTTCGCTGGGATTTGATAGATGTGATGGGTAGCGAGCCGACGCACGGTTAGCGATTTTGCATTGCCGTGAATGTCGCCGTAGTAAACGCAACCACTCAGAGTAAGTAAACAAAAAAGACACAATAAACCTAATCGCAAACTCAAATTCCTTCAAGTCAAAGTGATCGTTTAACATAGCAAAAAATGAGTTTGTCGTCACCGCCTTATTTGCCACGCTTCTTCGTGAGGCATCACTCTTATTATTTTCACCTCCACATTCATTTAAAAACAGCATCCTTGAGAAAATAATGATGATAAAGTGCACCCACGTAATGCACCCCTCGATATCTCCAAATGATGTGTTTTTATAGATGCGCTATTTGCAGGTAAAGCATGATAAAGTATAAGGTATAAGGATGGAGTCATGATAGGGGATGTCATTATGCCGAAGAATGTTGCCCACAAACTTATCCAAGCCCATTTACTAAAAGGTGAAATGCTTTTAGGCCAAGAAATTGCGCTAAAAATAGATCAAACACTTTGCCAGGACGCAACGGGCACGCTAGTTATGCTCGAACTTGAAGCCATGCACATTGACCGAGTCAAAACGGAATTATCTGCACAATATGTAGACCATAACTTAATTCAAGAAGATTTCAAAAATGCCGATGATCACTTATTTTTGCAAAGTGCAGCGCGTCGTTTTGGTATCTGGTTTAGCCGGCCCGGTAATGGGGTCAGCCACCCCGTACACATGGAAAATTTTGGTAAGCCTGGCAAAACCTTGCTAGGCTCAGACAGTCACACTTGTGCCGCAGGTTGCTTGGGTATGCTCGCTATGGGTGCCGGTGGATTGGAAGTGGCCATGAGCATGGCGGGCCATCCGTTTCATATCACCATGCCAACGATTTTTGGTGTAAAGCTTATTGGAAAATTGCCGGAATGGGTGAGTGCAAAAGATGTTATTCTCGAATTACTACGCCGTCATGACGTAAAAGGGGGGGTAAATAGTATTATTGAATATTATGGCCCTGGGCTTAAAAAGCTAACCGCCATGGATAGACATGTTATTGCTAACATGGGTGCAGAACTAGGTGCAACTGCTACGGTTTTTCCATCGGATCATGAGACGTTAAAGTTTTTGCGCTCGCTTGGTCGCGAACAGGATTGGGTTGAACTGGTTGCTGATAAAGGTGCGAAATATGACAAGCACGATGTCATTGATCTAACAACCCTAGAACCCTTAATTGCCCTACCCTCGAGCCCAGGCAAAGTAGTGCCCGTACGCGAAGTGGTAGGGCGCGATGTTTATCAAGCCTATATTGGTTCTTCAGCAAATCCAGGTTTTAGGGATTTTGCTATTTCTGCCTTAATGATGAAAGAAACGCACGCCCATGCAAATGTTTCATATGATGTAAATCCCACATCACGCAATCAACTTGAAGATTTAGCAAGCAGTGGATTACTGGCAAATTTAATTCATGCCGGCGCTCGCATTCATCAAGCCGGTTGCAATGGTTGTATTGGTATGGGGCAGGCACCCGCAACCGGACGCAACAGTTTGCGAACAGTGCCGAGAAATTTTCCCGGACGCTCAGGAACCCGAGAAGACAGTGTGTATTTATGTAGTCCTGAAACAGCGACGGCTGCTGCCATGACCGGTAAAATCACTGACCCTCGCACACTAGGAATTGCTTATCCCAAAGTGAAATTACCGAAAACACCCACTACCAATCTATCTATGCTTGAGGCCCCGTTGCCAATTAACCTAGCACGCGAGGTACAGTTAGTGAAGGGACCTAATATCGCTTCATTACCTGCTCTTCTACCACTTACACGTGATTTTAAACTGCCGGTGTTGTTGAAAGTGGCAGACAATATTTCCACAGATGATATTATGCCGGCCGGTGCACGTGTATTACCGTACCGAAGTAACATTCCAAAAATCAGTGAATTTTGTTTTGATCGAATTGATGAAACGTATCACAAGCGCGCACGCGAAACAGGCGCACACGCTATCCTGGGTGGTGAAAATTATGGGCAAGGTTCCAGTCGTGAACACGCCGTATTAGCACCACGTTATTTGGGATTGCAGCTCGTTATCACGAAAAGTTTTGCGCGCATTCATTGGCAAAATTTGGTGAATTTCGGCGTCTTACCGCTGACTTTTGTCAATCCAGATGATTACAATAAAATAAGTTCAGGCGATGTGATTGTGATCCCTAATGTGCCGGATGCCATTCAGAAGGGAGTAGAGATCACAGCAACGGTTGCGGGGAAAAATCTTACGATTCCACTACAACATAAGTTATCACCACGCCAGATTGAAGTATTGTTGGATGGTAGCTTGATAAACTGGGCACGTAAGCATGCAAATACTACGCTTCAATAAGTTCAGGCAAAAAAGAGATTTGTCATTTCCGCGAAAGGCGAGAACCCATAGCGAACAACTCTTAAAATAGCTATTTTGAGGCTCTGGGATAGGTTCCCCAACGGTTGATAATCATTAGAAGGTCCCTTTAAAAGAACCGGTAAAATAACCGGTGAGGGGTTGCGCGGGATGACGCCCGTTGAGGGTTGCGCGGATGAAAATTATTCACCAGATATTTACTTGAAGAACTATAGCAACCTTTCTGAAACGCACTCCTCATTAATTTTGTAGTAATCATTGACTATGCACTAACGAATCTTGGTAATATCCAATAATTCAGCTAAACTAAGCCTATGCTAAAAAGACGAGCTACTCTGCAACAAATACCCATAGACCTCTTGGTACGCGGCAAATACCAGCCACGACAGCACTTTGATCCAGAAAAGCTGCGTGAGCTTGCTGATTCAATTAAGAGTACTAATGGCCTTTTACAGCCTATTGTTGTCAGGCCTACCCTGAATAATAAATACGAAATCGTCGCAGGTGAAAGACGGTGGCGGGCCGCGCAATTAACTGGCCTAGCAGATATAAGTTGCCTAGTCTGCGCTTATACTGACGAACAAGCCCTGCAAGCCTCTATCGTGGAAAACATCAGCCGAGCTGACTTAAACCCCATTGAGGAAGCCAAAGCCTACCAACGTCTAATCGATGAATTCCATTACTTACACGAAGAAGTCGCAGCTTCAGTTGGCAAATCCCGTACCGCCATCACCAACTCTCTTCGACTTTTAAAGCTCGATCCGTGCGTACAACATTATCTTATTGCGGAAGCACTATCTGAGGGCCATGGTAAAGTTTTAGCCGGTCTACCACCTCATCAACAAATTGAACTTGCAAAACGCTGTGTGGAAAAAGCATGGAATGTCCGCAAAATGGAGATGGAAGCCAAGCAGTTGCAACACACTTCCACCCCTACTCAAGGTCCTTATAGCGACATCAATGTAAAACGCTTGGAAATCGCATTATCTGAACATATTGGCAACCGCGCGCAGATTGATTATGAAGAACGTGGTGGTGGCTATGTTCGTATCCGTTTCAATAATATCGACGAATTAGAGGGCCATTTCGAACGCATTGGCTTTAAGTTTGAGTAAATGTTCGGATAATCCGTTCTTTAATGATCTAAACTTTCATCGAGTAAGACAGATGTTGCATGTAGGCGCGCGAGACTTTTTTCAATACGACGCAAGCCTTTGTCCACACTCTTTGGGCGAGTACTTAATTCAGGATTTAATACCGTCGTCGCGTGATTGATATGTTCCAGATAATGAATTAATACCTCCGAAGGTAAAAAAACCATCTCATATCCTGCGTCAATTAACTGTTTGTGCATTTCCTTGCCCGCAACCCTATCACCACTGGAAAAACGCAAATTCAATTTATTTAACAAATCTAACCGATACATCGCACAATGGCTACGGAGATAATAATAATTCTTGCCAATACCCTCAATGCCATGCTGAGACTGACCTATAATTCGGTAATACGCCAATTGAGCATTGCGTTCTAGTGTCTTAAGTACCCCACGCCACCAGGGTTTAGATTCTAATTTCCATGAGCCGACTCCTGCAATATTTGGATTTTTCTCCATTTGTGCAATCAAAAATTCTAGCCATTGCGGGTGTTTGACTAGCGAGTCTGTGTGTAAGGATAATACATAAGGCGTTGTTACATGCTCTAAACCCAAATCTAAAGCCCGCGAGTGAGCAGATATAGCCCCTTCATTAGGTATTATTTTGCGCTCAATCAACTGGATCCAGGACACACGGCGCAAATAATGCAGCGAAAGATCGTGGGAATCATTATCAATGACCACGACGCGCACTTTTTGCATATCAGTATATTTGCGTATAAGGCGTAAACAGAGTTTGGTCAACTCTAAAGTTTGGTAATTTGGAACTAATATAGTGACTTTGGGTTGTATCATGGTCATTCTAAGTTCACAGGGAAATAAAGAACGACTATAATACGCGCTTCTATAACTGACGGAAAGAACCTTTGGGGAGTCGATGAAAGGCATTATCTTAGCCGGTGGACTAGGCACTCGCCTGTACCCTGCAACCCGGTCAATCAGCAAACAATTGCTACCAGTCTATGATAAACCTATGGTTTATTACCCTCTTTGCACCCTGATGCAAGCCGGAATCAGTGAGATACTGATTATTGCCACCCCATATGAATTAGCCATGTTCCAGCAATTGTTAGGTAACGGTTCCCAATGGGGCATTTCGCTATCTTATACATCGCAAACCAGCCCAGATGGTATCGCACAAGCTTTTATAATCGGTGAGAAATTCATCGCCAATGATTCAGTCTGCCTTATCCTGGGTGACAATATTTTATATGGTGATGGCTTATCGGATCGTTTGCAGCATGCAGCAAAACAGCAATCCGGTGCGACCATTTTTGGTTATTATGTCTCCGATCCAGAACGCTATGGTGTCATTGTTTTTGACAAGGAGGATAACCCCATAGACATTATTGAAAAACCCATCTCACCTACCTCTCATTATGCTGTGATTGGTCTCTATTTTTACGACAATGATGTCATTGAAATTGCTAAACAATTAAAACCATCCGCACGCGGCGAATTTGAAATTACCGATGTGAACAGACATTATCTCCAACAAAAAAATTTGCACGTCGAAAAACTAGGTCGTGGAACCGCCTGGCTAGATACGGGTACACATAAATCTCTGTTAGACGCTGCAAATTTCATTTATGTTCTCGAACAACGCCAAGGTTTAAAAATCGGTAGTCCAGAAGAAGTGGCCTGGCGTACTGGATTAATTGCAACTGAACAGTTTGAAAGGCTTGCCGCCACACAAATCAAAAGTGGTTATGGTGAGTACTTATTAGATCTGATCGATTAGAAGAGAAGAGTATGAAAATCACGGCAGGACCGCTACCCGGATTATTAATCATCGAGCCCCATGTATTTGTTGATAATCGCGGTCATTTTTACGAAACCTTTCAGCGTAAGCGTTATGAAGAGTGTGGCATTCCAACCTTTGTGCAAGACAATGTCTCCCACTCCAAACAAAACGTCTTACGAGGCCTACATTACCAATTACCTCACTCACAAGGAAAATTAGTTTACGTAACACGCGGTAGCGTTTGGGACGTAGCTGTTGATATCCGTGTGCATTCCAATACATTTGGTCAATGGTATGGTATTCAGTTGAGTCAGGATAATCATGTACAAGTCTATATTCCACCTGGATTTGCACATGGATTTTGCGTGACATCGGATGAAGCCGATTTTCATTACAAGTGCACTGATTATTATCTTCCTGAAGCTGAGCATGGTATTAGTTGGAATGATGCACGCCTCAACATTTCGTGGCCAGTTCAACATCCTATTTTATCCGCTAAAGATGAAATGTATCCTTCATTACATGAGATAGCACATGAAAAATTATTTACCTAAAATTCTCATCACAGGAGGCACAGGACAACTCGGCTGTGCGCTTTTGCATCACCCCCGCGCACGCGAATTTCGCATCACATCGTGCTCGCATAAGATAATGGATATCATGAGCACGGCCTCTATCGACCATGCCATTACTACATTTTCTCCAGATATCATTATCAATACGGCCGCTTATACCTTTGTCGATAAAGCTGAAAATGAAATGGAACTCTGCATGCGGGTCAATTATGAGGGTGTAAAAAACCTTGCACTTGCCTGCACGAAACATCAAATACCACTCCTGCATATTTCAACCGATTACGTTTTCAATGGAATGAAAGCATCGCCTTATCTCGAAAGCGATACTGTCAATCCAATCAATGCTTATGGCAAGAGCAAATGGAATGGCGAGCAAGCCATACGTGAGCAATGCAAGCAACATATTATTTTACGAGTAAGCGGTATCTTTAGCGAATATGGACATAATTTTTTAAAAACAATGCTGCATCTCGCACAAGAAAAAAAAGAATTACATATCGTTGCCGATCAAATCACGTGTCCTACTTATGCAAGCAATATTGCCAATGTCATTTACACCATAGCCCAACAATTATCATCATGGGGAACGTATCATTATTGTGACATTCAACCCGTTTCGTGGCACCAATTTGCGAGTGCCATCATCCATGAAGCAAAACAACATCATAAATTACCCATCGAAAACGTGAAAGCTATCACCTCAGCAGAATATCCAACCCTTGCAACGCGTCCCCTCAATTCCATACTGGATTGCAGTAAGCTTGAGAGAGAGTATGGGATACAGCAAGCTGCGTGGATAGACGCAGTCAAACACCTTATAGCGAATATGCCCTGGGATTCCCAATAATGACTATCTACCAACCACGTTCTATGCTCGTAACTGGCGGCGCTGGATTTATAGGCGCGAATTTTATTCACCACGTTTTAGCCCACGAACCCTTTATCAATATTATTAATCTCGATAAATTAACTTATGCAGGATCACTCGATCATTTGAAAAACATAAACCCTGCTAAGCGTCATCATTTTATACGTGGTGATATTACAGATGCTGCGTTAGTGCAACATGTCTTACAGCATCATCACATAGATACGATCGTACATTTTGCAGCCGAAAGCCACGTCGATCGCTCTATTACGGGGCCTGCTGCATTTGTTGAAACCAATATTTTAGGCACGTTTACCCTACTGGAAGCTGCACGTCATCACTGGTTTGAGGTGGAAGAATGCGAGCCTGCACACTGCCGCTTTCATCATATCTCTACCGATGAAGTCTATGGCTCCTTAAAAACTAACGATCCTCGCTTCACTGAAAAAACCTCTTATGATCCACGCTCACCGTATTCTGCATCCAAAGCAAGCTCTGACCACTTAGTCAATGCCTATCATCACACTTATGGATTGCCCATTACCCTATCGAATTGCTCCAATAATTACGGGCCTTATCAGCATGCGGAAAAATTTATTCCAACCGTGATCCGCTCCTGCCTCAATGGGCAACGCATCCCTATTTATGGCAATGGAAAAAATATTCGCGATTGGTTATATGTCGATGATCACTGCCGCGGCATTATGACTATCATCAAACACGGTAAGGTCGGTGACCGCTATAACTTAGGTGGCAATAATGAATGGGAGAATATCGAACTCGCGCGTTATATTTGTCAGCAATTGGACATCTTGCATCCACGCAACGAATCTTATGCATCACTCTTAGAATTTGTTACGGATAGAGCCGGACATGATTTTCGTTATGCGCTTGATACGACAAAAATCAAAAACGAACTAGGCTGGGAACCGCTAGAGACACTAGAATCCGGCATGAAAAAGACTATAGAATTTTATTTGTAACTATTCAGCAAGAGTCTATTTCGCACCAGCGACTATTTATAGTGTTTGCTGACGACGCCTAGGCTCAATCATCTCCGCCTCTTCCAGGATTAGCCTTGAAACTTCAGCAGGTAGTTGATGACGGTGAGCCACTTGGAGAAATGAAATTCTCGCTTCTTTCGGCTGCGCCTCTAATTTTTTGCTTGCCAATGTAGATAGTAAGGTGTCAAAGACTATGCCTTCTAGTGGCAACGGTATGTCTAATGCCGCAGCAAGATTCATGATTCGATTTAAGTCGTTGATAGCTACACAGTCAGGCAATGCATGCGGCGCTGCAAGATCATTCTGATAGGCATGGTATGCATTGCGCCAACTTATAGATAAATAAATGACAAGCGAAAAACAAGCCGTTGCCGAGAGCGTAAAAACACCGGTAGAAATAGGTTCCCAGGTATGATTTTTTATTGCATCGACAGGTAATTGCAAGTCATTGACTCGATAATTAAGCGCATTAACTTGAGCTGCTTGATCTGCTTTAAATTGTCTTATGGATTGCTCTGCTTGGGATCGCCCATCATAAAGTGGATCAAGACATGCAAAATAAGCTAGTTCTGCTTCACAAAGTGGCTCTACTTGCGGTTCGCATAGTGTAGCAGGATAGACTCTATCCGGGTTAAGTGCGCATAACTTAACATAATCACGGCCACCATGACGAGTTCTAGGTAATGGAGGATACGAACAAATAGAGTCAAATTGAATAAATGCGTTATTTATATTATCATAACCACAGTATGACTCTGGATGCACATACTTATCTATTGCCGCATATTGTTTATCGAGTTCACCGTGGTACCAATTCATAAATAAATCGCGTTCTCGAATTGCCTGATTTAATACAGGCAACAATGGCGCTATTTTTTGTTGCACCAACGAAGCAAGATGCTCGTGTAGCTTAAGCATTAGCGTGAATGTGACACCGGATGTGGCCAATAGGCACATCAAGTTATATACACCGAGAAAATGCAAACGTTTTTGTTGGCACGTCACATAGGATGCTAAATTTTTCTTCGCATCCTGTAGGATGGTGATACACGCTTTTATTTCTTCATATTCTGCAGCACGAGAAGGCTTATGAACGACATTAAATGGAGCGCTCACGGTCACATCCATTTCATTACCCGAGTCACTCTCCACCACAACTTCATTAAGCGAATCATGTTTTAGTAGTGCTTTGTTTTCTCTTGATAAGCTTTGGAAAAAAAATCTAAACATGGTCGAATCCTATTTGAGTTCACGCTCTTTGGCAAGCGCGTACGATACCACTCCATTTATCTTGATTCAAATTATATTACTTGCCCCTATCTTGTCAGAGGAACAAAAATTTTCTGGGGTGGAATAAAGCGGTTACTGCCATTGAATAGTATCGATTGACGTGAATAGTGAATTTCGCTATCGTCAACTCACGCTAAAAAAATTCAATATAATATACTGGAAGCCTACTATGGATGTACGTTTTGAAGTCAAAGACCAATACTACTTTCCTAGAGATACATTCACCACTGTCGAGCTAAAACTGATTGTGATCTATGATAGTAATAATCTGCAACACAAAAAAATATCGTATGCGCTCCTCAATAGAAATAATAGTTACGGATTTTTAGGCCACGACTCGGCACGAGAAAAATTTAATATAGGAGGAAAATTAGAAGGACGGTTGATTACATTCGCCGATAGAGCGCGTAAAAATGTACTCCATAATCAATCCAGCATCGTTTTTCCCGTTCGCATGCCCCGCATACATACAACACATCTCCTCCAACTACTCTCTATAGTCCATGATGCAATTACTTTCTTAAAAAATGAAGGTATGGATGTTAACTTTAATGTGCTCGATATCATCAAAAGAATAGCTGAAAAATATAAGGAGAACAATGAAGGTGAGTGCCAATGTGCACTTGTCTTAGATCAGCTTATTGCGATGATTTCGAATCATGATACCTTATCGCATCACGATGCCATTTTGCTCTCCTATTGTTTTTCAGCCTTCACCTTTGATACGTCTTTTTATTTTACTCCGAACAATCTAGTAAGCTTTGCTAGTACGATTGTTAACACGATTGACAAGACTTTTTCATTCAAGTTCATCAAGCCTCCGACTACTACAATGTCAAATGCGGATTATCAAATAGAAAAAGATAAAGACCGCAAATTAGAGGTCAATGAGTTTTTAAGAAGATTATATATATCTCATAAAATTAAACTCTATGAACCCTGCTTAGGGAAAACAGCGCCTGATAACGGTTTATATACATGGTCTTATACCGAGTGGTATTTTTTACGCGATGCTAAATTTACAGTAACACCTCATGCTCAACTATTCATCGATGTCAGTAAGGATAACAATCCCCAATCTGGTTATTCACGATTTTATGCATATAACAGAAAAGCTCATGATCGTTTTGAAAATGAATTAAGAGCATTCACTTCCTTGACTGAATTGTCTTTTGAGGACGACATTAATTATCACCATCAACTCATTTTTACTGCGAATTGCTCGCAAAATCTTATTGAAATGGGATTACATCTTGATGTAGATAATATAAAGAAACTAGTATTAGCACGAAATGGCTATCGATTTTTTCAAGAAGCGAGTCAATCGGGCGTCTTCAACGAGCGCTTCAGCACGGATATTATTAGAATGATATTTACGCTTGTTTATGGACGAGGACGACCCTTACTTTCAATGCAGGAAGTAGATGAACCGAAACATCTCAGTTATGTAATGCGCTAGTAAATCGTTTCACTGATTCTGTCCTTTGATTTGGCAAACGAGCGACTGGGTTGCGGGAAGCAACCCTAAGCGACAGGGATGTCGCGTTCGGAGCAAGGTGCCAAATCAAAGGACAGAATCAGTGAAACAATTTACTAGGTTCATCCACACATACCATGACTATCATCAAGGACGTTAACTACATGACAATGCTCAGGAACATTACCGTTGCTATAGGGGTTACGTTGACTATGACACCTGTATTTGCAACCATCACGACAGTCCAACACAACCCATCAACGCTACAAGTCATTTCCAATTGGAAATTTATGACACAAGGAGATGGCATGATGTTTTTACTGGATCCTGACAGCCCTGATGTCCTACTTATTCACGTCAATAAAACTATAGCCAGTGGACAAATAGCGGATCCTGTAACGCTACATTGCAATGCTACCGACTACCGCGTTGAACCGGACTCAACCGTGACGTGTACGGGTAATTTTGATGATGTTAGTTATATGCAGATTGCAATACAAGATTTCAAAAATGGCTCTGAAGGCACTTATGTCTACAAACCAGTAGCGTGAAGTAAGTTAGCTTTTTGGGATTGGCTCACCCCGCAACAATCGCAGGGTGAGCAATGTACCCAACTTCTTAATTTCTCAATGAGATACCTGTTAACTGACTCACTGCGCTCGTCGACATTCCATCATTTGTTGATAAACCCGACGCGGTTGCGGTAGATGTTTTTTTCGTCACTCTTTTTAATCCCTCTTGTCTTTTCGCATTAGCATCTGAAGCAGCCGGCACAGGTTGCGTATCCTCTTCGCGACGCATTGCACGCTGATGTGCACGTAACTGTGCAGCCTCTCTTCTTTGCTTTATTAAAGATTGCCCACCAATTCCATAGGGATCGTTGTTCCGATCACTTGAGTACGCTGACCCTACCCCACCATTGCTCCTGCTACGAGTTCCCAAAGAAGGGCCGCCATAGATCTTAGGGGAGACATTGCTACTGGGATTGAATCGATTCATACAGGTAACATGAGAAGATGAAGTTACTTTCTGATGTGTATCAATAATAGGAACCGTTTCGGCAGGTGAAAAACCAAAATTTAACTTTGCACTAAAAAAAAGCTTAGCTTGTTCCAAGAAATTTTTAAAATATTCGAAAAAAGAGTTCCTGGTATCATTTGCATTCTTATTTTTTTCTTGTCTAAACATAGTAGTGTGCTCCTCTCATTGTTTGCTTAGTCTGCCTAGGCTCACCTATCGGCCAATTAATACCCTGGCTACAGCAAATTGTCTCATACACACAATGAAATAAGCAGCTTTTTATATAATAATTATACAATTGTAATTGCTTTGTAATGTTTTTGTAATAATCCTACGTATTCGCTACAAATTATAGGGTAACTTGTCATTCTGAGCAAAGAATCTCAACAGACTGATAAAAAGCGAGATTCTTCACTGCGTTCAGAATGACAAGACAATTTCACCCTATGATTTGCAGTGGATACAATCCCACACCCCTTACGCTCTCACTTTGCAGTGAAGAGCGCTGGGGGGATTGCGCTACTTAACAGCAATCCCAGTGCGAATAAAGATCGGTTCTCCCTGCTTTTGCTTTTTCAATTCCGACAGCTTAGGAAAACCAACCGGTATAGCATTTAGAAAGTGAGTTAAAAACACTTCTAAACCACTTTTGTTACTCTCTTTGCCGTTGTCAACAAACATGCCCCAACCAAAACCATTCTTCTTAACCGACTGTCTATTCTCCTCAGATTGCCTTATCTTATGTAATTCATTAGCTATTACGTCACGAAAAGTATCTAAGTTAACAGATTTAGGGTCTATAAGAAGGTTGTCCACGTAACCCTGGACAGTCTCTTGTAAGTGTTTTTTGGCCTCAACTGAATCATCCCTGTTAATTCTTAAATCAGCAAGGCAGGCAAGAAAAAATTGGGCATAATACGGAACTGGAAAATCTCTTCTATTTGCTTCAATCCTTTCTGGTGTAATCTTCTCTATCAATTGATGCCCCAATGTACGATTTGCTATATTGTTTGAGCAACTTAACGCGGCCGCAATTGCACATTGACGAGTTTCTTGGACTGCTGGATCGATGGGCACATCAGCAGTCTGTTGGATAGCTTTTCCCATATTATATAAATTCGAATTCGCTTTACACATTGTAACCACTTCACCTACATTCAATGTAATTCCTTTTTCAACACAGATATCGCTCGGGAATTTTTTATCTTCGTCTGGAGCTAAATGTTGCTTTAGCTCAAACATCACACGAGCAAGTTTACCGGTTTTAGTAACTATATAACGCTCTAATTTTCCAGGCAATCTGGTGATTTTTTCAATCAGATTAGTATACGCACCTGCTGCACCTTCATATGTTCTCGGCGATCCAAGATAGGCATCATTACCTGGGTAGGAAAGTCTATCGCCAGCGATGATGGCGGTAACAGCACATTTCTGCAAATCTCGTTGTAATTTTTTATCTAATTGCGTAAAAATTTTATCATCTCTTTGAGGACAAAATCCAATTTTTCTATTGGTAGTAATAAATGGAATAGATGAAGAATCACTATTTAAATGTTCAACTTTGTCCTCTGTTTTATCTGGCCCATCGGTGTAAACAATAGCTTTAATATTTGCTAATACATGTAGATTTTCCTGAACAATCTGTTTCAATAACATTGGAAACAACCGCTCTATATCAGCTTTATAACTTCGGCCAGCAAACTCCCCACCACCAAGTCTTGGAATCGTAATAATCGTCCCTTCAGGGTGACTTCTACTTGCATCAATCAAACCAGGGAGAATACGCTGCAATAAAAGCTTTTTATATTTTTCTTCGACAATCTCGCCTCGTTTATCTATAATCAAATGTCTATCAATCGGATTCGTATCATTAATCAGCGCTCCATCCATAAACAACATGTCACAAGTTGGATGATCTGATTCAATAATATCATTTTCAGTGATCGGATTTTCCGGAGTGTACAGCGTGTTTTTCGTATAAACTTTAACATTCGCCACCTTTCTTACAACATTTCCTAATAATTGGCATTCGTTTTCCGTCCACTCACCATTTTCTATTTTCTTTTTAGTCGTCATTTGTTCTGAACAAATATAGGGGACAGTTGTTTTCATCATTAAGCCAACAAATTGTTCTAATGACATCTCACTCACTTTTTTCTTTTCCTTTACCTCGTATGATTTTAATAATTCAGCAAGTCTAGAGCCAATCTTTCCAAGTTGAACGGCATAGTCGACATTGAGCGATCTGTTAGCTGAATTATTTACATTAGCCATTTCATTATATATTTGTTTAATTTGATTAAGATAATTCCCCCATTTCTCCCTGGTCTCCTCATCAAAAATAACATCAATGTTGGATTGGGATGCTGGTAGACATCTTTGTTTCTTACTTATAACAGTATCTCTTTTAAACCCTTCTTCCCATATTTTATCCATCTCTGATGGTTCACCAGAAGGTAACTGATTCCCATGGTCTGATATAAAACTATCAACGTGCCCTTGCAGCTTCTCAATTTTTCCCACTAACTTAGAATTTTTTTCGCCATACATAACGAGCTTGCTTTTGAAAAGCAGTGCCTCCTTAGTCACCTCCTCTAACTGCTTTTGTGTTGTGCACTTCAATAACTTATGCGCTAATTCACCAGCTGTTTTCATGCGGGCTTCAAGACCTGCTTCTCCTTGTAACGAACTAGATCCAGTGAATTTCTTAAGCCGATACATGTTCCTTCGCTCATGAGCATCAGCATATTTTAATAACGCTTGCGCACAGGGAGTAGTGAACTCTCGCAAATCTGAATGAATATATCCAGGTATACGTGTAGCGCGAGCATGTGTTATGCAGTTGTGTAATACACCACGAAGATTTTCGTTTTTAGATGCTGTATTTTCTCTTCGCAATATCCGATAAAATTCACCTAGATTACTTGCTTCAATATTTTTTATACGCTGTACTGAAATATCGTTGGGATCACACCCAACTACCCTAAGAAGATATTGAAGATATTCCTTAAATTGTTTCAGTTTTATACTATCGTCTTTGGTGTAATCAGCAAGTAGTAGTTGCAAAGCAACCGATTTTTCTGTTAATTCTAACTTCACTTTCTCGCTTAAAATTTTCTGACTCACATCTTTTAAGTCAAGTTCAGGTGCATCACCTAGTAATTCTTCTTCGCTAATAGAAACAGAAAGTTTTGCATCATACTCCATAGCACTGAAGATGTTGAGTAAATCAGAATGGGTGCCTCGTAATCGTTGACGATACTGCTTGGTCAGTTCCACTACTTCCTTAAATTCATCAATAGAAGTGTAGCTTGATAATCTATCACTTAAGGCTTCTGCCGCTCGTATTCGATCGTCATAACCTTGCAGAGAACTTTTTCCTAGCATACTCATTTGTTGTTGTATGCTACCTTTAGCCTTTTTGCGAGCACTAGCATAGTCCGAGAGACGCTGAGCATACATTGCTGCTGTTTTGGCGAACGTAGATTCAAGCTTAATTTCCGGCTCCCCCTCTTTATCAGGATTAACACCTTCACCTAAAAATGGAATGACCTCTTCTTTGATATCTTGCAGCGTTGGTTGGGGTGTAGAAGCAGAAAAGGTAAAAATAGGTTTCAGCGGCATAGTAGCAGCAACAATAGTGGCATTACCGCCAACGGTGGGGCTGTCAGGAGTTACCGTATTGAGCCCGATCGCTACCTTACTTTTTCTTTTCGCCTCACCTTTTAGTGCGTTTACAAACACACCAATATCAGATGACGCGTCTATAAAAAGCTTCGCGACCGCCTCACAATCTAATTGAATGTTTTCTGCGGCATCACGCTCGGATAAGGGCAATAAGTTAAAAATCCCATCAGTTAACCCTACAACATATTCATCTGGGTTAAGGTTTTCATCTATCATCGTGTAACGGGTACCTCGATCCGTTGACATCATTGGAAAACCATCGGTCAATTGATCATTGGTTTCTTTAGCCGCGGCCAGCGTACGTATGGTCTTTTCTTTTGTATTAATAGCAACAAACATTGTTCTACCATGAGACAACCCAACAAATGTAGAACCCGTCGAGGTTCTATATGCTCGCCCAATACTGAGTGCTGCTCTTGCTGGTTCACCATCGCCGCTAACCGTCCACTGTTTATTCTTCTCTATAGCTAGGCGATCAAGTGATTTTATAAAATCTTCTTGAGAACTATAAAGGGCGTTCTTAAAATCTTCTGGTGTATCATATTTATGTATCTCATTCGCCGCAGTTTGCAGAATAAATTGCGCCATATTAGGATCGCCATCGCTTATTCCTACAATAATACCATCAGACAACCCTGCACTAGGATTAGGTTGATAATATACAGCGTTAGAACTATTTACCGTCTCAGCTTTATCACCCGTGGTTCCTGTTATACTATAAAATTCTTCTTGCTTAGGGTCCGTAGAATTCTGATGTATAGATATAAAGCGCTCCTCAGCACCGAGTTTAATATGATGTACAGAAGTAGATCGAAATAATGAGATCTGCTCTATCAATTGCGTTACTTTATTATTTAGGTCGGAATCACTCAACTCAGGAATGACTAATTCATTAGGATAATTTTCACCAAATTGATACCTCAAGATCATTTCTATAATTAACAATTGCTTTTGTTCTTTCGTAAAAGCTTTAAATAGCTTATCGCGATCAATTTTAAATCCAGGTATTTTCTTATACCATTCCTCACAATCCAAAGGCCACGTATGTAATCTGCGTGCATCTTCTAATGCTAAAAATAACTCTTCAAGGTAATCGTAAGTTTTGGCCACTTTGATCGTTTCATCAGGATATTTCGTTGCAAATCTTGCAAATGTCTTCTGAACAAGATCTTTGATTGAGGGAGGAAGATCGCCTGCAACACCACCGCCAATAGCATAACCTGCACCTGTATCCTGATTTTGCCAGCCAATAACAGTGCCACCGTTTTCGATAAACTCTTCTATTCTATGCAAATCATCTTGCACCCATTCTTCTCTGGTTTTCCCTTTCCCACCAGGAAACTCACACGTCGTGACGGGTAAAAATTTAACACGGAATTGTAAATGTTGATATTTAGGTGATTTCAATAATTTCTCTATGTTCGCTATGACTGCGGCTTGACCGTGACCATGTATCCCCGTCTCCCATTGATCATTTCGATAGACATCGTGTACATGCAATGTTTGCTTAGCATGATTCGCAGAAAATGGCAGACCCACTTCAGGGACACCATGAACGCTACAAAGAAGATCAATTTCATCCAGCAAGCGTATCGCTTGCGCTTCTTCGTCTAAGGCATCTGGTTCGTCTGTCTTTCCTTTTATACTGTCAAGAAAACTAATTGGTTTTTTAAATTTGAGTTTAAGTGGATGAAAAAATCCAGCTGTTTCACTTTGTTTCTTAGCTGGTTTCTCTTTAAATAAGTCAGCAATGGCGGTAGCATCAACCTGGTTACAAAATGTCTGGATAAACTCTCCACGTTCTTCTAATTGCTTCTTTGTTAAATCAAATATAAAAGTCCGTGATTTTGGTTTTGTAATTTTTACCTTTGCATTTGGATCTTCTTTATCTTTTCCTTTATCCTCATCATAAAAATAAAACTTGCCTTCCTTATTTAATAAGGTAAACGCAAATTTATCCGGTATATTAATGTGGTAAAATTGATTTGTCCCATTTTGCTCTAACTTAACTGTAAATTTTAATTCTATTGGTCCTATTTCTTCCTCGACTGGTTTTTCTTCACCTTGGCTTATTTTACGTTTCGCACGTTTTTTCTTTGCCTTCGGAGATATCGACTGTGGTGAAAATACACCTCCACCTATATTCGGAATCCCTTGTGATGCTTCTGGTTTTGTATCTACCGTCTCTTGCCCTTTCTCTTGTTCGTTTTGGGCATCCTCAATTGTCTTACTTGGCTCTGCTTGTTTTTGTTCTACTTCTTTGATCTTTAAAAAATCGCGACGATAAAGACGGCGAGTTTCTTGAAAGCGTTCCATCGCGACATCCACGTCCACTTCATTTAAGCCCATCGCATTGGCTGGATCAATCTCATTTAAATTAAGCTTCTCTAATTGACTACGCAAACTCTGTGACTCTTCTTCAGACAAATTTGGTGTTTTGCATTCCTTTAATAATTTAAAAATTTCGGCTACCCCCGGTTTCACTGTCAATAAATCACCCATTGCCATTCTATACAGCCTAAACATAAACGCCTTATCGCTCTTAGCTAAATCTAGGCCATCTACATTATAATATTCTATTTCATACCCTAGTTGATGATCATCATATGAGGGATGAACCTTGAGATACCTCAATGGTCGCTTACGCCTACCACTTACATCCTCTACCGAATCGTATTCGACAAAATAGCACTCATTAAATTCATGTTCATTTACATTAAAAAAATCATTCAAAAAAAAAGCTAAATCATCCCCTTCTGTTTCTCCCTCTTTTACTTCCTCAACCTTAAGGAGCGCTTCTTCTATCGCGTCTAAACCTCCTTTCATTAATAACGTTTTTCCTGGCTTAAAAAATGCTGTCAAATCCCCGCTTCCTTCACCATGAAATGCAATGCGACCCGCATCCCTAGGATCAACACGAATAAATTTTGAACCTGATTCGTCTGTGAACATGACATTTTTTCTTTGCATGGCATTCCTCGTATTTTTATCAATTCTAATTAATTTATAAAATTAGCATATAATACTTAATTCATTCTTAAGTATAGAATGAAATATCCAATAAATTATAAAAAACACCTCGCAAAAAACTAACTCATCGAAAGTTATTGATTTCATAGCTAATTTTAAATACCATGCTAGAGTTTTGCCCATCAGTGCGTATTCTACGCTGCTCTTTATAATGAAGGATTTTTTTGGAGGAACCCACTTGAGCCACTCTCCCCTGTTTAAAACCCTCTTATTTTCAATTGAAGATCACATTGCCACCATTCGTTTTAACCGCCCAACCGCCATGAATAGTTTTGATAAAACCATGGCAGATGAATTGGAAACACTGACTGAGCAAGTCAAAACAGATGACACTATACGCGCCGTGTTATTACAGGGTGCAGGACCATTGTTCATGGCAGGCGGCGATATTCGATTTTTTAATGACTCACTGGATACCATGCCAGCCGGTGTCATGAACATTGTGCGTACCTTAAATGCCTCCATTATCAATCTCATGTCCATGCCAAAACCTGTTGTGGGTAGCGTGCATGGCTCTGTCGCGGGTGTGGGTATAGGCCTCATGATGGCATGTGATGTAGTTATTGCTGCAGACAATACAAAATTTGTTACCGCTTATAGTGGCATCGGTATTACTCCAGATGGCGGCGTGACCTTCAACCTACCGCGCTTAGTCGGAGCAAAAAAAGCAATGGAGTGGATTTTACTATCTGAACCCTTTGATGCTCATACAGCTCATGCACACGGTTTGATTAATTGGGTCGTGCCTCCCGATAAACTAGCGGAACAAACCGCACAATTGTTGCAACGATTAGTAACAGGCCCGACCCAATCTTATGCCCATGCTAAACGACTCATTAATCAGACGTGGCAACATAGTTTGGAAACGCAATTGGAACGTGAGGGTGAAGCTTTTGCAGCGTGTAGCATCACTCAAGATTTTAAAGCCGGCGTGCAGGGATTTTTGCAAAAAACTCAGCCTAAATTTAGCGGAAAATAAGGTCTACATACCAATGGCTGCACAAGGCCATATTATAATAACGGGTAAGCTGCCAATAACACTGTAACTATTTAGGGCCTGTCGTCAATTAGAAAGCGTGAATTTTAATCAATGTAGGGTGGATTAGGCGTTTTTTGCCGTAATCCACCATCAATGCTTATGACAGTGATAAAGCTCTTGATAAAATTGCCCAAATGAAAGCAACCGCAGTCATCCCGCCGAAAATTAAACAGAAAAAAAACAGCATGATTATGATAAACATTATTATAAAGATCGTAACCTAATCGAACGATTTTTCTGTAAATTAAAGCAATTTCGAGTCATTGCTACTCGATATTATAAGCCCGATAAATATTTCTTAGAAACTATAAAGTTGGCTTCATCAATTATATTAATGTGTTAAGAATGAAGGATAGAAAACATGAGTGAATATAGAAGATATGATCAGCCAGGAAGTTATTTTTTTACATTAGTTACTCATCAGCGGCGTCAGATTTTTTCCAGTTTTGAAAATATAAAACGCTTTAAAATTGCAGTGAATAAAGTCAAGAAAAAATATCCGTTTTCTTTAAATGCTATTGTTATCTTACCTGACCATCTACATTGTTTATGGAAAATGCCAGAAAATGATAATGATTTTTCTACACGTTGGCGCTTAATTAAACGATATTTCTCGATTGAAATAAACTCATTAATTAATCATCGTAAAGAAAAAAAAGTTTGGCAGCGTCGTTTTTGGGAGCATTTCATTCGTAATGAAGATGATTGGCAGAAACATATGAATTATATTCATTATAATCCTGTAAAGCATGGGTTGGTGAAATCACCAAAGGATTGGGAGCATAGTTCGTTTCATTATTGGGTTGAACAAGGTATTTACGAGAAAAGTTGGGGATCAGCGGAATCTATTGATTTTATAGGAATGCACAAAGCAGAATAAAGATTGATTTGGTGGATTACGGCAAAAAACGCCTAATCCACCCTACATTGATAAAATTCGCGCTTTCTAATTGAAGACAAGCCCTAACTTCAAATCACTAATTTTCTCACTTGGATTACACCTTCAATGCTAGAGAGCGTTTTTATTAATGTAGTGCTCACCTCCGCATCCACATCAATTAATGTATAAGCGATATCATCAAGCGAGGTATTCAAAAGACTCCGAATATTGAGATCCGCTGCGGCCAGATGCGATGAAATTTGCGCAACCATATTGGGAATATTTGCATTTACAATAGCTAAACGTATCCCTTTATTCACCTGCGGCATGTCTACCGAAGGAAAATTAACTGAATTCATAATAGAGCCATTCTCAAGAAAATTACGTATCGCCTTAACAATCATTATCGCGCAATTTTCTTCTGCTTCTTTAGTTGATGCCCCCAAATGCGGCAAACAAATAACATGGGGATGATCTTTTAATTGCACCGAAGGAAAATCAGTGACGTAAGAAAAAATTTTCTTTTCACGCAATGCGTCCTCTAATGCGATTGCATCGATTATTCCCTCGCGCGCAAAATTCAGTATCACGACATTATTTTTTAGCAACTGCATGCGCGAACTCGTCATCATGTGTTGCGTGTCTTTGGTTAATGGCACATGAAATGAAACAAAATCCGCATCCATTAATAAATCATCGAGACTATGCGCTTGTTTTACCTCAGACGATAATTCCCAGGCCCTACTCACCGTAATCGTAGGATCAAACCCAATAACGTGCATGCCTAAATGAATGGCAGCATTAGCCACTTTAACACCCACACTACCTAAGCCAACCACACCTAATGTTTTGCCCAATAATTCAAAACCAACAAATTGCTTTTTATCTTGTTCAATTTTTTTATTCATTTCTCCATCATCAGTTTTTAACTGGTTCACATAATTCCATGCTTGACAAATATTACGACTCGCAAGCAACATACCTGCAATCACTAATTCTCTGACCGCATTCGCATTAGCACCCGGCGTATTAAATACGGGAATGCCTTTTTTAGTCATAGCATTCACTGGGATATTGTTGACACCCGCACCTGCACGACCAATTGCCTTGACTGAGTGCGGTATGTCCATATCATGCATAGTATGGGATCGGACTAATATGGCATCCGGATGTTGTATTTCTGATGCAACTTCATAACGTTCATGTGAAAATTGATTTAAACCTGCTGCAGCAAGCGTATTAAGCGTCTTGATTTTAAACATAACCTATCCTTCGATTACCATACAGTGAGATTACTATTACATTCCTGCCATCATTCATGAGAAACCTTGCTCGACTTAGGGTGGCATTCTATACTGCTTTCACAATAAGAGATACCTAAGGACAAATCATGGAAACTAGAAATGAAACCGCTATTTTTGTTGCTATTCGAAGTAAAGATATAGCAGAAATCAAACGGTTATTGAATACGGGTGCCGATCTCACCTGGCGGAATGCAGATAAACTAACACCTATTGGACTAGCCGCGACCTTAAGCCAATGGGAATGCGTGGAAGCCATCGCCGAATACAAGAAAACGGATATAAAAGATGATGCCACGTATGGCAATGCGCTCATTTTTGCGGCGAAAAGTGATAGTTATAAAACAGTAAAAATTCTTCTCGAAGCGAATGCGCCAAGCTCATGGTCCACCGCCAGTGATGGAAATCGAGCCTTGCACTGGGCCGTGAAAAACAACAACAAACCCATGATTGAGGTACTCTTACAACACGGCGCTGATGTAACCGCGCAAAATACGGCTAAGCAAACTCCAATTCAATTAGCAAGATCTGCAAACCAATGGGAATGTGTTGAAACGATCGCTAAAAACAAAAAAGCCGATGACAATGATAACGGGAAATATGGCGATGCGCTTGTCATCGCTATTAAAATCGATCGCCTTGAAACGACACAAATTCTTCTCGAAGCGGGAGCATCAAAAACATGGATGATAACGGAGAGTGGAAACAGAGGCTTGCACTGTGCCGTGCAAAATAATAACAAGCGCATGATTAAGCTACTCTTAAAACACGGTTTCGATACCAAGCTAACTGTAGAGAATACCGAAAAAAAATATACCCCCATTCAATTAGCAGCACACTTAGGTCACTGGAAATGCGTGAAAGCCATTGCCAAAGCCGTCAAAGCCGATGATAAAGATAATGCAAGATATGGCGATGCCCTGCTTCTCGCCGTGAAGGATAATCAATTAGACGTTGTCGAAATACTAATCCAGGCCAATACACCCATCACGTGGGAGACAACCACGACCAAGAATCGGTGTTTGCATGAAGCCGTCATCAAAAAAAATCCTGAGATGGTTGCATTACTATTAAAGTATGGCGCCAATCCATCTGCAAGAAACAAAGCCGAGCAAACTCCTATGGAATTGGCATGTTCATTAGGACATTGGGAATGTGCTTCCCTATTCACTCAAGATGCGAGCTTCAAATTCGATGATAGTACAAAAGCTGGTATTGCTTTCATCGAAGCCACTAAGGCAAGTCGCTTTGATATCGCAGCCTACCTCCTTAAAGCAGGTGCGTCCACCACGGAAATAACCAAGCCTGATGGTAACACTATCTTGCACTGGGCTGTGCAAACCAACAATCTCAAAGCCATTCGTTATGCGCTTAAAATAGGAGCAAGTCAAACCACGCAAAATACCCATGACAATACACCGATTGAATTAGCCAGTGAACTCGGGCATTGGGATTGTGTACAATTATTACTTGAGCTTGGCAATCCTGATAGTAATCAAAAAACGCTCATCGACTCTCTGCATTATGAAAACGCATTGTTGCATGCGATCAAGCAAGGCAATTATGCGATAGTCAAATTGCTGTTAGAACACCACGCTCCTTGTCTACGGTGGAATAGCGAAATGGGACATATCGCCCTATACCATGCAATCACCCATTCCAAAAAGAATCCTGATATCGTGACACTCTTACTCAACCATGGTGCTAATCCCAACATTAAAAACAAAGATGGTAAGACTACGTATGATTTAGCTCAACAACTCGGATCTCAGGAATGTGTAAAACAACTGCAAAAGTATGATCATGACAAAAATAACGATGCTAGTATTGAAAAAAAGAACGTGGATTTGGTTGAGAACTATTGCCAAAAGGCAGATGATTTATATGAATCAGTCTGTGAAAATGCTATTCAAGCCTATAAATTGCCAGAAACTCTCTTGCGTATCAGGCAATATCATCGTGATATTTTAGAATACGATCTTGTAAAATTGAAAGCACAGCGTGACACACTGAAAAATAACACATCAATACAAACAGAATATCTGACACAATCTATTAATCTAAACTCTGAATTGGGAAAATTAAGTGTATTAATAGCAACGATACAATCTCTTTTACACTATCCTCAACATCCAATACAAATAAATAATTTGCAGCATATAGATGTACCTGAAGCACAACATATTTTGGTTTATTTAGAACGCAAACAACGAATAGATCGTTATACAGAAACTCTACGAGCCTACCTCATCGATTTTAAATTCCACTTAACTCAAGCTCAATGGAGGGTTAAAAACTTTTTTGGAAACTGGGTAGATGGTGTTCCTAGTCATAGTAAATCTATGAATCATGCACTAGAAAATATTTCAAACTCCACTTCTGCCGATAACATTTATAAAGCATATGTGGAAATATTCCATTCATTACGTCACATTCCTAAATCGACACGAAGAGATGACAATACCCGTGAGTTTTATAAGCAAAGCTATCAAGTGATTAAATCGATTAACTTTAATGTTGGCCCACCTGCATATCATCACTCTATCTTGCAATCTACCACTGCATCACAACTTACATTTCCTATAACGAGTGAGGTATTGAATCAACCTCAATATACAAACCAACTTACTTCCCTATTGCCAGCCCCATCTACTCAATTCGAAATACAGGCTATGGATGCTCGCAATGCAAAGCCTGGGACTCCGCTCTATCCAACGCTTACGGGTTATCCCTATACAATGCCCACATATACTCAATCATCTCTCTCACGTATTTCAGCAACGGTGCCGCTCGCCATTCAACCAGAATCCCTGTCTACAAATGGGGTAACAACCACATCGCCGCTTAACCACCCACCCACTTATACCAACGCAGACGCCATACGATATTCTCAACGCTCGATTAACTCAACAGAGAAGGCATTATTGGCCCTTGATGTGGAAATGGAGAATTTACCGCCTGCGCCCACGGAAGCTGCTATGCTACGGACCAGTAATCGAGGATTATTCTCAATACCAAACAAAACTCCCGTGCAACCAATAAAAAGCGAAAAAAGCAACCCTACAAGCGAACGCGTAGCCGTAATGAACTAACCTGAGTATGAAATATCCCTTATGGCAATGACACTAAGCTAACTTTAAAAATAATAAAAACAACTCGTTATCAAAAAAACGCTCTGTCATTGCGAGCGAGAGCGAAGCAACCCAGGCTTTTCAGCGCTAAGCAGTATTTATTGTCATAGTCTAAAACTCAGCATTCAAAAGCCTGGGTTGCTTCGCTCTCGCTCGCAATGACGAGTAAATAATTGTTTAATCAGTCTATTTAAAGTTAGCTTAGTGCCATTGCCCCTTAGGGCCCCTCGTATAAATAACGTATGCAACCAGATTATGCGTGATTAATATAAACTATTCGTAAAAGGCGAAAGAGCCAATTCTCTCACATCTGCACTCTTATGCTTTTGTTGCTGACCGAATTGCCACTGCTTTTGTTGCTGACCGAATTGCCACGCCATTAACAACATATGTTCCACTGATCCTTTTTTATCTTTACACGCTGAGCAACAAGGAATTTCTGGCGCAATAAATCGATCGCTTATATTTAAATTATTTGGATTTTTCCTGTGTCTTACCGATGCTTTAAATGTGCCCGGCCCATGCATTTCATATTTTTCATCAGGTATAACACGGGTATTCAGAACTCCCAACACAGTAAAATTATTGCCTTTTTCTGCATACAATTTTAGCACAGCAGGCACATATACCGCCTCGGAACAAGCTGATATTTTATGTGCATCTTGAGAAAAAATATTCGTATATAAATTATGAAAATTATGATTATTACGGTCTTTAGTAAGAACCTTAAATTGAATATCTTGTCTTTGTTGATTAATCTGTATACAACATTCTTTTAGCAACGACATGATGTAATCAGATACAAACCACGATGAGATGGCCAAATAACAAATAGGTTTTTTTTCATTATTGATTACAGTTTCTGTATGAATAAAGCTTAAGCAATTAGGATGTAATGATCTTCCTTTTGTTGCAGTTTTTTTTATTTTTTTAGAGTGATGATTCTTGACCACCTGTAAACAATGTTCATTACCCCAGAAAGACTCTAAAAAAATACTTGCATATTTCTTAACAGCTGGCAATGGGTCATAATAATACCGTGCCTTTTGTGACCAACTGCCCAATTGATGGGCTTCAGACCTCACTTCATTATGCGTTACATAATGTTCAAAATTTTCATAGTGATCTCTATAGTTACCCGTAAACGATTTATGCATAGAAAAATTAGAATTGACTACCGAACTATGGTTCATTTTCCTTCTCTTACATTCATTCCCCTTCTTATCAGCCTCTTGTTCCGAATGTTTGCGTTTATAATTTACAAATGCTGTTGGCTGTAACGATGTGTTTTCTATCGTTGTTGCAGCTAGCATGTTGTCGTGATTACTTATTTGTATTAATTGCTGATTTTGATAAATGTCAGAAAGGATGGAGTGAATTAGTTTTTTATCCTCCTCAGTTAATTCATCTTTTTCTTTATTACTGAGTATCTCACTAAGCCCATTTATTGCTTTAATATTCGCTGGTCGTTTAAATTTTTCATCTATTGTGTAATCAAATAATTTCCAATCATACTTATCTTTAATAAGAACATAGTAAGAGCCAATCTGAGGATGAGCATTTAAATAGAGTGTAAATTCATCATAAGAAGAACAAAATAAAACATCACACCTATTTCTCGTAGGCGATTTTTTTAAATCGGAACGAGATAGTGGAGAAGGCTGAGTTTCATTAGCGATATTGCTTTGTTCGAGTAAAAATTCAGGTATCTCATTGTTGTCGATTTCCATATCTTCGGTGCTATTCTGTTTTGTATCTATTCTTAAGAGATCGTTGCTCTCCTCATTGTCAGATGCGCTCGAGTAATAATCAGATTCAGCATTTGAATCATAAGAAGGAGTAGATACCGCTTCATGAGCTTGTTCATTGTCAGATGCGCTTGAATGATAATCGGATTCAGCATTTGAATCATGAGAAGGAGTAGATATCTCTTCATGAGGTTGCTCATTTTTTACAGGTTGTAGGTTTAGAACAACATAATTTTCTTCTTCTTTATTTACCGTATTGACATGCTCAAATGATGGTAAAAAAGTGTTAGTCGCGGCTGGAGCTGTAATTGCAATAGAAGCATTTTGGTTTTGAACTGTTGTTTCCTGATTTTCTAATACTTCACTAATTTTATTTGACCAAACGTTATGCAGCCTCCGAGATAAAACTTCAACAGCTTTTCCACCCTCTCCTTCTATAGCATGATATTTACCTTGAATAATAACATTGGGTGGTTGCTTAACGACATGAGCGGTTAAATAAGGGGGCAGTATAATAAAAGGCAAATTTTTATCCAGACAAATGAAATTAATATATATATGCCACTTAGCATTGGATTTCTTTTTTTTAAAGGCATTGAATTCCGCTAATTTAAATTCAGAAAAGTTATAGTTACCGCCTCGTCTGTTCTTATTTAATTCGACAAAATATGCTTTATTGCCTTTGATATCTGTGCCACCATAAATAGTGTAATATTCATCCTCTAGTCGGTAATTAAGCGTAATTACATCAGGCCCATTACTTAAAAAAACATTATGTAGACAGGGTTTTCTCGCGTGGCTCATACTATACTCTCCTCGGCATGCATTAAAATGAATTTTATTATTATTAGTATAATTTTATGGTTGCATACTATATCAAAGACATAGTAGTATGGCAAATTTGAATTTTGCTAGGTTTAAATACCCTCCACTATTTGTTTTATATGTAAGAGCAAATGTGGAAATTTCGTGTAGCCGGAAGCAGTATGGAAGTGTCCTGCATTAGAGATGATAATTTTTTTCGCACACAAATAATTCGCGATGCAATAATAATGCTGGCTTGACACATATATATCATTCGTACCGTGATAACAAACATAGTAATTAGCTTGACATTTAATTCGTGCCCAATCAAACGATGTCATAAGAAAACTACGATTAATCCTATCAAATCGTTCAATACCCACATCGCCAATGAACGCACCCGCTACCATGACAGCCAATAATTTGCAATCGTGTTGCTCTAGCCACCTGAATATAAAAGCAGCGCCTAAACTGTGGCCAATAAGAATCGTATTAACGTTAATCAAATGTTTGACTGACAAGTTGAATACCGATATCCAATTTTCTAAACTTTGATCATCGGGCGTAGGTAATGCAGGCACGTAACATGGGATGCTAACGTATTCAAGTTGGCACTTTAACCAACTAAACCAATTTTCCTCAGGATAACCATAAGCTCCATGCACGATGATGGCATTCGTCGTATTCATATATCTAGTCCTTGTCTGAGACCATAGGCGTCAAGCTAAGAAGGTAGTGTCCGCGAGAATGTCGTCCCGCGCGGCTTTTAACGCGGGATCCAGTGTCTTTTATAAGAAGTCCTATCATTATCTATGGATAAAATACAATGTTCTTATCAATTAACTGCAGTGTACTCAATAACTGTGCATAGTCATTGTTTTTCATCATGACATGGCCAAGCCTGCGAAGAGGCTTAGGAAATACTGGGATATCCTGATTAGGTTGGTAATATAGGCTAATGTCTTCTATCGGATATTGTTTGGATTCTTCTAATCCTGAGACCCTAGTGTACGTATCTATAGTTGGCCTGTAAAAAAATTGAATTCCAGCACACACGTCTTCTACTTCACTATGCTCACGAAATTTCAAATCACCCATATAGGCTGCATACACATAATCAAAATAATTGATATGTTTAGACAAATTAATAAGATCGCCAATTTTATCGCCTGCCAATCGAGCTGCTATCTCCATCAATATTGGCTCACCCTCTTTATTAATCCTAATTTCAGCATGAAAAGGACAATGATTAGGCTTAAGAACTGCCATTACTTTTTCCACGTACTTTTCCATTTTATTCTTGAGAACAGAATGTATGGGCGGGTTGACTATATGCCCCACTTCAATAAATTCTAATTGGTCAAATACAAATTTCTCTGTAATGCTAAAATGTATGATATTGCCATGAGTAACAATCCCTTCCAGACTGTATTCCATCCCATCGACATATTCTTCATACAATACCTTGTTAGATAATTTATACCCCCATAAAACATCATTGCCTGCAAGGATTCGAGTTGCTGCCATAAAGGCTTCGCGTTTACTATTAACTTTTTTTACATTAACACTTCCTGCAGCATCAATCGGCTTACATACCGCAGGGAAACCAATACACTCAATCGCATTAGCAAGTTCTGTAATGGAATTTACAATATAAAATTGAGGTATAGCTATGCCTGCATTTGCAAGTGTTAGTCGCATCAAGCCTTTGTCTCGTAGCTGCATGACATGGTCAACACCAATCCCTGGCAACCCGAGATAATTGCTGATAGTAGCCGCAATAGGCACAAAATATTCAAACCCAGGTATAACTGCATCAATTTTTATTCTATCTCGCAACATGCTCATCAACTGCAACATCGTGCTATCATGAATTGTATCGATCTGAATAGATAATTGAACTGACTGTAGAATAGCGCTTGACACAATACGTAAATCTGAATGGGCAGTGAGAATAATAATATTAAATCCACTCGCTATCCCAAGCTTTAGCAGAGACAAGGCTGATCCATAGGGTTCAATAAATAAAATAGTTTTAGTATTAGAATTAAAATCATTAAATACATCGAGGATCATTTGCTTAAAATTACGATGATCGGTATATTTCATCAATATCGTGTTACGCATAACGCATCCTTTTATATAGATCGTAAGAATAAGTATCTTGGTTTTTATTTTTACTTTGGCTCTATGAAGATTTGAGTGGGTAAAGAGCCTTTACTTTCTGTCGCAAAACACGATTATAAAAAATAACTCTAAATCGTTATAATTTTTTTAAAACATAAACGGGCTCGAATAAGCAATAATCATATTCATGCGGATAAAAAATTTCTTCTATCGAAAAGTAGTGTTGTGCTATACGTTCAAATTCTAATTGCGGTGGACAATAAAATTTGCTATTGCATAAACCGAATAAAGTTATAAAATCAAAGTCAGGCAAGAATAGTTGCAACTGCTTTTTGCCTATAATATTAATAGTACGTTGCCATCCCATGCTATAGTCGTGTTCGTCGTAGCAAATAAAGTTTAATTTGCTCGCTAAATCATAATGATTTTTAATGATACCATTCTTGTACTCATTCATTACATCACTGAAACTCTTATCAATCAATGAATGGTCAGGTTGCACTAATAAATGGCAAATGAATAATCCATTAGGATTAAGAATGGTGGCGGCATTTTTTAAAAATAAGTCAAAATAATCCCAACTAACCATGTTGATGGCATCATCACCAATTAATAAGTCAAATTTACTCTGCAGTAAGGAAGTATAAAGCCAGTCTAATTCCACATAATGCTCATTATGTGCAATAGGCATGGCATCGCGTGTTAACCTACCCATTGCACGTACTATTACAGGTGATTTATCAGCAATTACCACATGATGTGATAATTGCTGAAACTGACTACGGATTTCTGGTGTACCACCATAAATAAAAAAAGTGCTGTTATGCGCTTGATTGTTGATGATGCCTGCATAATAAGCAATGGTACTGGGTAGTGGGCGCACCGTGTAACCTTTATATTTTTCCCATTCAATTGCTATTTGCTCTTCATTTAATGTCAGTATGTAGCTCATCGCACCACTCCTAGGCTGCTTGCTTTGCCATAAACAACTCCAGTAATTTATCGTAATACCGCTGGGCTGAATCCAGACGTAAATAAAATCCAAGCCAGAATTCAGGCGTTTTATGCGGTCGTTTTAATAATTCGGGTAAAATAACTTTGTTCAGCCAACCATTTGCATGTTCAACATCTATTTTTTCATGCTCGGTGTAATAAGTAGTATCAAATTTGATATGCTGTTGGAATCTAGACATTCCTCTTATCAACCGATGGTAATGTGGCGGATCCAACATTTCTGTGGCAGCAAGCAATCCAAAATATTTCATTTTATTTGATGAATACAGGGATAGGTAACTAAATAAATTAATTCCTGCCAACCCCTCCCAAGGCATATTCTCTATTATCATTTCTCTTCTATACTTTAAACCTAATCCCAACATTAACTTTTTAAATTGAGTAGTATGAAATCCTTGTATTGAACCCCGCCCAGCCTCATCCCATAAATTATTCATAATTTCTAATTTAGCTTGATCCGACACACCAATGACAGAAAGCACGAGATAATCAAAAAATTCCAGATTAAGCACGGAATCATTGAGAATAAAATTTTTCAAATCATCTAAGGTTGCATCTTGTGACAAGTAGGTAAATATTTTATGGTTAAATACAGGATGTCCTTGCAATACGCATTCAATTTCTGAGCTATCCTTCACCTTCTTGTAACAATTATACCTGTTTAAACAATCACTCATCTCATGTTCTATCCATACGTTTTCTATATATCTTAATTCACTTATCTCTGCCTCACTCAGCACTAGATTGTCATCATCGCTAAATATAATCGTGTAGTATTTTTTATTGAGTGCTAAGTGTACTTTTCTTAAATAACCATCATGATTTTGTTTAAATGCAATTAACACGTTATTCCCAGTGATACTCATAATAATCTCCTTATTGTATTGATAATGTGATGGGGTATTGAATAATAAATTTGATTTCTGAAAATTAATTTCTGAACGTTAGTGAACATAATGCTAATGGTATTGAGATGAGAGGGACGTAAAAATGTATCGAAAATAGTGCTGTGTAATGAGGATATGATTCTGAATATAGAACAGAGTGCTACATCTTTTCAACTACTTTAATAAAAACTTTTATAAAAATACTTGTAACATACGATCACGCTTGCATGCTTTCTATATGTTCAATAATGAGCTGAATGTTACGCCGGCCCTTGTACTCATTGACATCTAAACGATATGCGGCACGGACAAATTGACAGCGGTGATTAGGCCATTCCTTCGTGTCGACAAAAAAAGCCATAGCATCTATCGTTTTATCATCCTTAACCAAACGCAGTTTCAAATGCTTATCGCCCACTATTCTCTGTTCCAGTATGCGAAATTTGCCATCGAAAAGAGGCTCTGGGAAAGCCTGGCCCCAAGGTCCTGAATCACGCAACATCGATGCAACATCCAGACTGAAATCATCACGCATAAGCTCGCCATCACTCATGAGTGAATGCTGCAATTCTGCATCAGTCACTTGTCTTGAAACAATTTCATCAAAAATTCTAACAAAGTCATCCAATGCATGGCGAGTAATGGTTAATCCCGCAGCCATAGCATGACCACCAAATTTAATAATCAAATGAGGATGCTTTGCATTAATCAGCGCTAATGCATCGCGGATATGCAACCCTGAAATGGAGCGCGCCGAACCTTTCAACTCACCTTCCGATCCAGGTGCAAACACAATAACCGGACGATGAAAGCGGTCTTTGATTCGTGCTGCCAAAATCCCAATGACACCTTGATGCCATGACTCATCAAACAAGCATAACCCTCTTGGTAACTCATTTTTCAAGTTTGCACTTAATTGAGTTAAAGCCACGAGTGCTTGGGCTTGCATACCGTGTTCTATGCTTTTGCGTTCATTGTTTAACACATCCAGCGTGCGCGCTAGTTCGCGTACACGAATAGAATCGTCACATAACAAACACTCTATGCCAAGAGACATATCATCTATACGACCCGCCGCATTCAGTCGCGAGGCAACAGCAAAACCAAGATCCGATGCAACCGCCCTGCTATATTCACGATCCGATAATTCCAATAATGCAACGATTCCAGGCACACATTGTCCAGCACGAATCCGGCATAATCCCTGATGCACAAGAATACGGTTATTGTGATCAAGCTGCACAAGGTCTGCAACCGTACCCAATGCAACCAAATCGAGTAGTCGTGACATATTGGGTTCTGGCAACTGTTTTTTCAGAAACCAACCCCTGCTGACCAAATGCCTACGTAATCCTAACATGACATAAAAAATAACACCCACGCCAGCAAGATTCTTACTGGGGAATAAATCACCCGGTTGGTTTGGATTAACAATTGCATCGGCGGCTGGCAAGGTGGCAGCGGGCAAATGATGATCGGTAATAATGACTTGTATCCCCAATGATTTCGCTGCATCCACTCCAGGATGGTTCGCAATTCCATTATCAACCGTGATAATGAGATCAGGAGCCATATCCTTAGCAACCGCAACCAATTCAGGTGTTAATCCATAACCATAGGCGAAACGATTAGGAACGAGGAATTGCACATGGTCAGCACCAAAGCTACGTAAGGCACGCACTGCAAGTGCGGTGCTCGTTGCACCATCAGCATCAAAATCACCTACTATCAAAATCTTCTGATTTTTCTGCACGGCTTTCGCTAATAAATCCACTGCATTCTCCATACCAAGCAGAGATTGATAAGGAAGTAAGCGAGGAAGCGTGCGATCTAATTCATCACTAGACTGGATGTGGCGAGCCGCATAAACGCGGCGCAATAATGGATGCAAACCCGTTAAAGAATCAGCAACATCTTGGCGAAATTCGCGTTTTATAATTTGTTTATGCATATTATACCTAATGTGATACCTGTGATATTTTTCAGCCATTCCCGCTAAAAGCGCGGTCTAAGGGCACCCCATCGCCCCGGCATGCTTAAAGCCAGGGTTAGCGGGAATCGCTGGATATTTTTCTATTGTGAGACTCGATGGCACCGACACTCCAAATACAACAAATCAGCCAAATCAATAGCGTAACGAAAAAAAATTTATTACTCATCACCACAATACTTAAAGCAATCATGATGAACCCGCCCCAAAATGATGCGTATAAGAGGCCAACAGGCCCTAAGATGACACTGAACAACAAGGCCACCGCCACACTTTTATAGGGCAGCAGGGAACAAGATGGTATCGATTTAGTCGTCATATGCAACCCATGAGAGCCTTTTGAAAATCAAATTATATTTAGTGGTAACATAATCA
>Ga0207082_1016_pt1 | contig 42714 bp, 36 predicted proteins | sample Alteio_BWMinHeat_56_FD_153588 | JGI IMG/M metagenome (GOLD analysis project Ga0207082, IMG submission 153588) | Enriched cells from forest soil in Barre Woods Harvard Forest LTER site, Petersham, Massachusetts, United States -... | ecosystem: Environmental > Terrestrial > Soil > Temperate forest >...
AACACGAAGATGAGTATATGAACTAAACCTATCGTTATGTAACACACACAAATAGTTCCGAATCAACAATAAGAAAACAAGGCAATACATTGGAGTCTCCCTTACTTATTTATTTCAAAGCACCTATCTCACCTATGAAAGTGTAGCGCTTGATAATAATACAACCTCAAAGGGTGACAATTTGATAAATAACACAGACGATATCAACACTTGCTTTCTAACTGGAATAACTACTATATCACACATCAAATAACTAATATATTGATAATCAATGCGTTGGTTGATATAAAACTAAATTTGCACTTTTGGGGTGGTGGAATAATGCCAATGGATCAATATCCCATATATAGCTTTCCAAGCGTACTATCGGGTGTTAAGCTAGGATTATCTTATACCCTCTAAACAATATTGTTCCACGTGGAACGTTAATAGATATATTTAACAGAGTTTTATCAACGGGGCACTATAATTGCTGTGTCTTTATATATAATTTTCGGGTGCATCCCTAAATACCAGCCAATGAAAAAGATACTACACGTCTTCTACACCCTTATAGTGGTTATAAGCTCTTGCTCTATGGTAAATGGGCAAGACTCCTGTACATCCCCTCAAAAGCCCGGAAATGAATGGGAATTGGGCTTACAAAGCGGAGCGGCTCTATTGATCGAGAATCCATACAATACCCAGCCAAATAAATATGCCTTCAACCAGGGCGTTTACGTAAGAAAAGACGTAAATGACCATGTAAGCATGAAAGTAGAGGTGAATTATGCCTCTATTAAGAGTACAATGGGTAGCAAAGATATGTTTACCGCTAAGGGCGTAGGTAAATTGTATAATCTCTCTATCCCCGTTACAGTAGAATATAATATCAGCATGAGCAAAAAATTAAAAACGTTTGTAGGTGCTGGTTTGGTTATCAATACTTCTCAAGATAGTTATACGCTGTACAATTTTAAAGAAGGCTATGTAAATACAGTTAAAACAATTAAGACATCATCTACCAGTGGCAGTATAATATTTACCCAGGGTGTTACATACGATATAAGTCCAAGGATAAGGCTTAGCCAGTCAGTACATTTTATACCTAGAGGCGCATGCAATTGTAAACAATTAGGTATTAATTTTGGCATTGCGTTAAAGCTCTAGTTATCTTATAAAACAGTTTATAAAAAAATAGTTCCACGTGGAACTATTTTTTATTTTTACCAACGACTAGTTTATATAAAAAGAAAAATGAAACAAATACTTACGATAATATTATTTCTACCATTGTCTTTAATTGCGAAAGACAAGATAACTGTAGACCTGATAATAAAAAATGCCAAGATCTTCAGTGCTGATATCAACTGGAGTAACTATGAAGCTATAGCCATAAAGGGTGGGGTAATAGTAGCCCTTGGTAAGGATAAAACTATACTGGAAGAATATACAAGCACCAACATAATAGATGCCAATGAAAAGACCATATTTCCGGGTTTTATTGATGCTCATTGCCACTTTAGTGGCTATGCCTTAGATAAATATAAATGCAATTTATTTGAATGTAAATCAGAAGGTGAGTTAATAGAGCGGGTTTCTGCGTATGAAAAGACCAATAAACTGACATGGATATATGGACGTGGATGGGACCAGAATTTATGGACAGTAAAAGAATTCCCTACAAAAGAAAAACTGGATCAGTTGTTTCCGAATAAACCGGTGATATTAAAACGGGTAGATGGCCATGCAATCTTATGTAATCAAAAAGCACTGGACCTGGCTAAGATAAATGAACATACCCAAATAAGCGGCGGACAAATAATTAAGAAAGATGGAAAGCTTACCGGAATACTAATTGACAATGCCATGGATGTGGTAGAAAAAATAATACCAACGTTACCCAAAACAACACAAATAAAATACCTCCAGGAAACAGAAAAAGAGTTTTACGAAAATGGGGTGACTGCATTTATGGATTGTGGTGTGAAAAAAGATATGATAGAACTGGAGAAAGAATTGTACAATAAAAAAATGCTGAGTATTGGTAATGTGATTTTATTAAATGAAGACACTAACACCATAAGAAAATACCTTCTTGATGGTCCGCAAAACTATGGGCAACTGAAAATAACAGGCATCAAAATGTATGCTGATGGTGCACTTGGTTCAAGAGGTGCATGCTTGTTGCAACCATATACTGATGACCCAAAGAATTATGGTACCATGTTAACAACAAAAGAGCATATGAAATACATTGCCGGGCTGGCTTACAGGCACGGCTGGCAGTTATGCACCCATGCTATTGGTGATAGTGCCAACAGGGTAGTGCTACAAGTATATGCAGAGGTATTACAAGGTACTAATGAAAGAAGATGGCGCATAGAACATGCACAAGTTGTAAACCCTTCAGACCTTCATTATTTCAAAGAATATAGTATCATACCATCTGTACAACCTACACATTATATATCAGATCGTAGCTGGGCTGTAGAGCGGTTGGGAAAAAACAGGTTTGATAGCAGTGCTTATATCTATGACCAACTCTATAAGCAGAATAATATTATAGCTTTTGGTACAGATTTCCCCGTAGAAAAATTAGATCCGTTAGCAACAATAGCGGCAGCAAAACTGATAGACCCTACCGATACAACAGCTGTAAAAAATAAACCAAAGTATGTATTTGATGTACCACCAATGATACGTGCCACAACAATATGGGCAGCAAAAAGTATGATGATGGGTCAGGATAAGGGTAGCCTGGAAATAGGCAAAGATGCAGACCTGGTAATACTTGATAAAAATATATTAACTATACCCAGAAAAGAAATTACAACAACTAAAGTATTGTATACAATAGTGAAAGGTAAAATAAAGTATAAAGTGAAATAACTAACCACCCAATCCAAACTGCTTACTCAATTCCAACATTCTATCTATTGGCTTCTTGGCAGCTATACGTAATGCTTCATCCATTAATATTTCAGGCTTTTCATACTTCATAGCAAGATATACTTTCTCTAAAGTATTACGCTTCATGTGTGGACAATCATTACATGCACAAGCATTATCAGGTGGTGCAGGAATAAATGTTTTGTTTGGAGAATTGATCTGCATTTGATGCAGGATACCGGCTTCTGTAGCAACTATAAAACTATTAGCTTTATTGGTCTCGCTATATTTTAATAACTGTGTAGTAGAACCAATAAAATCTGCTAATTCTAAAACAGCTTCTTCACATTCAGGATGTGCTATAACTTTAGCATCAGGATGACGCAATTTTAATTTTGTTAATTTTTCACGTGAAAATATTTCATGCACCATACAAGCACCATTCCATAAAACCATATTACGGCCTGTAGTTTTATTTATGTATGCTCCTAAATTTTTATCCGGTGCAAATATTATTTTCTGATCTAATGGTAAACTTTCAACTATCAATTTTGCATTAGAAGAAGTGCATATAATATCACTTAAAGCTTTGATACCGGCAGAACAATTGATATAAGAAATAACTAAATGATCAGGATGTTTTTCTTTGAAAGCCTTGAACAATGGCGGCGGACAAGAATCGCTCAAAGAGCAGCCAGCATTAAGATCCGGAAGAATCACTTTCTTTGACGGATTCAAGATCTTCGCAGTTTCTGACATGAAGTGTACACCACAAAACACGATCATATCAGCATCAGTCTTAGCCGCATTTTGCGCCAGACCAAGACTATCACCAATGTAATCTGCGATGTCTTGTATATCAGGCTCCTGGTAATAATGTGCAAGAACTACAGCATTCTTTTCTTTCTTCATCCTCTCTACCTCAGCAAACAAATCCAGAGAAGGATCTAATTCGACATCAAGATAGCCATTCTTTTCTAAATTCTGCAAAGCGACTTCGAAATCCACATTCATAATAATATCTATAATTAAAAATTTTTTAAAGAATCTATTACTATTACTATTAGGGGTGTTAATATGGTGGTAACTAAAGTTATCCCGACGATTATTAAGTAATTATTAATTACCCCCGTCTTATCCTTTGGTTTTCCACAGCAAAGGTAGGCTATAAATGGGGATACTCACAAAACGAAAGACAATGTGGATTTCTAAGAAACTTTAAATTAACACAGTCTTAATATCGTGGTAACATGTGGATGACTGTGGATTAGTGTAAATAAAAAAAGGCAAAAAATATTTCTACGCTAAAAACCGAAAGTTTTGGGAGTAAATAAACAGTTGTACATCAAAAACTAACAGTTATACACATGTAAATGAGGAAAAATACCAGCGATTCACACAGAAAAAGTTTTACACAAACTCAATGCACAAGTAATAGTTTTTGCACATAAGTTTCTTCACCACACAGTATGCTTAAAAAATACATACCATCAGCTTGAGTACTGATATCAATTGAAAAATTATCAGATGAAGATTCGGTTTTATAAACTACTTCGCCACTTATATTGAATACACTTATATGGTAGGTTGTGTTGTTGTTGATATGTATATTATATATACCCGAAGATGGATTTGGCGAAACACTACCGATATTTGAAAACGAAATATTATGTACACCCGTGTGTGCTGTAATCTTTCTGATGCGGTTATTATTTTGATCGGCAATAAATACATTTCCTGAGGCATCAACAAAGGTTCCTGTAGGGCCAAATAATTCTGAAGAAGAAGCCAGGACCCCATCTGCAGAAAATCCCGCGGTACCATTACCTGCAATAGTATTTATATTTCCATCAGCAACAGTGTATTTCCTGATACGGTTGTTAGATATATCTGCAACGAACACATTGCCATAAGCATCAAGCGAAATGTTTTCGGGTCCGTTCAGCTCTGCACTTGTTGCGGGGCCACCATCACCACTAAAACCATAACTGCCATTACCAATAATAGTATTAATATTTCCGGTTGTAGCATCTATTTTGCGCACACGATAATTTCCGAGATCGGCTATATATATATTACCATAGCCATCAACAGCTACCCCATTTGGTAAACAAAGTTTTGACGAAGTTGCGAGACCGCCATCACCAAAATAACCAGCAGTACCGGTACCCGCTATAGTGCTGATAAGACCAGTGGCTTTAGTAACTTTTCTGATACGGTTGTTGGCATAGTCGGCAATAAAAATATTTCCGCTCACATCAACACATACACCTGATGGGTGATATAAGCTTGTAGCCGTTGCCAATACGCCATCACCTGAATAACTAGAAAAATTATTACCTGCAACAGTAGTAATGATACCGGTTGAAACAGTAATTTTTCTGATGCGATTATTAAGACAGTCGGCTATATATATATTACCAGCCTGGTCCAGACAAATACCAATAGGATAATATAATTGTGCATTTATAGCGAGTGCAGAATCGCCTGAAAAACCTGTTGTACCTGTACCTGCGATCGTAATTATTTTTCCTGTGCTGGCTGAGACTTTTCTTATTTTATTATTGTACTCATCGGCTATATATATATTACCGGTATCATCAAGACAAATAGAAGCGGGATTGTTCAATTTGGCATTTATAGCAAGCGCCCCATCGCCCGAGGAACCCACCAAACCATTTCCTGCAACCGTACTGATAAGGCCTTGTGCATGTATTGATAAACTAAAAAGAAAAAACAGTGAGTAACAAGCAAGTACGCGTTTCATCAAAAAATATTTTGAAAAATGTTGATAAAAAATGAGTTCAGATTTTGATATGAAAACTGATATACTATATTTTGCTATGAAATTATGTAAATAAATAGTATGAAAACAAAATTCCTTGCTTACCTCACTATCCTGATCTTTTCAATTAGTCTTTTAGCATGTAAGAATAATAGCACCCAAGGTCCGTCTTTTAAACTAATACCGGTAGACGTTGATGGTAAATGGGGATATGTAGATGGAACCGGTAAAATGATCATCGAACCGCAATATAATTTCTGCGATCTGTTTGTAGATGGTATAGCAGAAGTAATATCCTCGTCAGGTAAAATGGGCTATATAGATGAAACCGGAAAATTCATTATAAAGCCGGGTTTTAAATATGCAACGCGATTTTCTGAGGGATTGGCTTTTGTAACGGTTGAAGGATGTGGAATAACCTGTATTGATAAGAATGGTTCCATAAAATTTAGTTTGGAGGATGAGATAGAGACTGCAAATTGTTTTAGTGATGGCTTGGCATGTGTACTTGCAAATAACAAAATGGGGTTTATAGATAAAACAGGCAAGTACGTTATTAATCCATCATACGATTTTGCTACGCCATTTGAAAATGGTATAGCATCGATCACCCAGAACGAGAAAACAGGATACATTGATATACATGGAAAAACGATCATCGAACCACAATTTAAACTGGCGGGAACTGGCTTTAATAATGGACTGGCATGGGCTTCGGTTGATGGGGTAACATATGGCTATATAGAAAAGGAAGGAAAATTTGCAATAAGCCCAATATATGATGGCGCACACCCATTTAGCGAAGGCCTGGCGGCAGTGAAAAAAGGTAATCTTTGGGGTTATGTAGATAAAAGCGGTAAGATGGTGATCGATGCGCAATTTGATAATGCGGCCACATTTGCTTTAGGAAGAGCCCCGGTACAGATGGGTAATAAATGGGGTTTTATAGACACAAAAGGGAAATTTATTTTTGATCCAAAATTTGATAAACTATCAAAAATATATGGATCAGAATTAGCCATAGCCATATTGGATGGCAAAGCCGGCATCGTGGATAAAGATGGTAAGTATATGGCCAACCCGATGTACAGGCATTCCTTTGTTACAGAGGACACATTAAACGATGAATTGTTTTATGCAAAAACAATTACTGATAAGATGAATTTCGAAGGACTTTTTAAAAGCATATTTTTTGACAGTGATGGTTCTCGTTTCAGAGCATGTAAAAAGTATACAACTGCAAAAGAAATAATTGATGGCTTTGAAGGCAAATATTCAAAAAGAGGAAATGTAGCGTTTACGGTATTTGGTGGCAGGGATGGTAATAATTTTTCTCTGGACTCTATACGTTATGAATTCAGTACCCCTGTATTCTTTGATTCGATGTATGACCCGAAAGCAATAATCAAAGATATGATCTGTTATATCAGTTTTCGGAATGCAGCAGCCGGAAAAGCTGATGTAGTTTTATACGAATTTAAAAATAAAATAAGTAGGATATACAACGCTAATGAGCAAGTACCGCCCGGATACCGGAATCTTGTTGCTAAGTCAAACGAGTCTATCAAGGATACTAAAACAAAAATCGCTTTCCTTTTTAGTAACGATCTGTTTTTTTTATTGGTAGCCAAAGAGGATAACATAGCTGTACTTTGTGATCTGGAGTAAGCACATAAGAATGCTGCAACCATAAACTAAGCAAAACTTATTACAAACACTTCATCATACACTCCCAAAGGCGGTCGGCAGATTGGTCCCAGCTGAATTTTTTTACTTGCTCGCGAGCGGCAATAATTAATTTTTCGCGAAGGTGCTCATCTTTATAAAGCATGGCCATTTTGTGGGCAATGTCTTCATAGTCGTTAGGGTCAACCAAAAGTGCCGCATCACCAGCCACTTCCGGCATTGATGATGTGTTGCTAACAATGGCAGGCACATCGCAGGTCATGGCTTCCAGAATAGGAATACCAAAACCTTCGAACAAAGAAGCATATACCAATGCATAAGCTCCGCCGATTATTTTTGATAAATTATCAACGTTCATATAGCCTACCCATTTCACATCATCTTTGAAAGGCATTTCGTCTTTCATCTCTTCCACCTCTTCGTACTTCCATGCCAGGCGACCAACGATCACCAGTTTCATATTAGACCTTTGTTTCTTTTTGAAAGCCACAAAAGCCTTCAGCAGGTTCAATATATTTTTTCGAGGATGCAGTGCTCCTGCAAATACAAAATATTCGCAGCCATCTGCATATTGTTTTTTTACTTCCTCGCGTTCGTTCCATGACAATGGTTTGTATTCATCGTGAGAGCCATTGTATACTACATCTATATTATCAAGCGGTATGCCGTAGTTATCGTGAATATCTTGCTTTGAATAAGTAGAGACCGTAGCAATGCGTTTTGCTTTTTTAGCAAACAGCGGAGTATACTTTCTCCAATACCAAAGATGGCTGAGCGTGAAATGTTTTGGGTAATGCACAAAAGCCAGGTCATGTATCACCAGGCATTCCGGAACTTTGGTAGCCAGCGATAAAAAACCATCTTGTGACAGGAACAAGTCGGCCTTGTGCTTGCGCAGCATAATAGGGATACTGATCTCGAACCAGATATAAAAAAGTATAGGATGCCTGGCCGGAGGTTGAACGACCACCGGTGTAACATTTGAGGCAAAAACAAAAGACGGATCGTAAGGCCTGTCGAAGAAGAAAATGAATTCGTGCTCCGGGTGCTTACGTACTATACGTTCGAGAGTCTGGTAAGTAAACCAACCAATACCTTCTAATTTTCCCTTTAATAATAAGCGGGTATTTACTGCAATTCGCATACCTTAGGCAACAAAAATATAATTTTACCGTTTACAGCGCGCCAAATAAACGCTAATGCGTAGATTTTTTGTAAAAAACATCATATTTATTGTCATTCTAAACATACTTGTAAAATCGGTATGGGTGTTTTTTATTGACCGTACAGTACAAAATAAGGTAGGCTATGCAGAATATGGCACTTACCAGGCACTTTTCAATCTTGGCTTAATTTTTCTTATCATATTAGATTTTGGACTAACCAGCTATAATAGCCGGGTGATATCGCAAGACCCTGACAAACTGGAGACCATTTTCCCAACCATGTTATCGGCCCGGTTGGTGCTGGCATTTTTTTATGGTGTTGTTTTGATACTTACAACATGGCTTACCGGCCATACCCAAAGGGAGATCGTACTGGTATCGGGTATCATGCTTATTATGACATTTATAACCTTGTTGCAATTTATAAGGAGTAATGTGGCGGCACTCCAAAAATTCAAACTAGATGGTATCTTATCTGTATCGGACCGTTTTTTGATGATATTGGTATGTGGCTTTCTGTTATGGAACCCGTTGACGGCGAAAAATTTTAAAATTGAATGGTTTATCATATCACAGATCATCTGCTATGGTGCAGCCTGTATTTTGGGAATTATAGTATTGCGGAGATTGCACCCTGTGAAACTTGGTTTGAGTTTCCATATACCATCGCTCTATAAAATAATAAAAGACAACCTGCCGTATGCGCTGTTCATTTTTCTGATGGCGGTATATATACGTACCGATATGATCATGCTGGAAAGAATGGTGAACCAGGGAAAGATACAAGCGGGCATCTATGCCTCAGCATACAGATTGCTTGAGGTGTCTAATAATATGTCGGGATTGATATTTGCGGGGGTGCTGCTGCCACTATTCGGAAAAATGCTGGCACAAAAAACTGATATACAACCAATCATAAGAGTATCAGTAAATATACTGTTGCCCATAGCAATGACACTGTGTGTGGCCGCTTTGTTTTTGGGTGAGCCCATTATGCATAAACTATATAAAACAGCAGGTGCATATGACGGGTATGTTTTCTTTTGGCTGATGGCCAGTTTCCCGGCATGGTGCCTGATGTATGTGTACTCTACGCTGCTTACAGCAAACGGTAGCCTGAAGACTTTGAATACTATTGCATTTGCGGGCGTGGTATTGAACCTGGGGCTGAACTTGTATATGATACCTAGCCATATGGCATTGGGAGCTGCTATCACAGCTTGCCTTACGCAATGGCTGGTGGCAATATGCTCTATTATTGCCTGCGAAAAAATTCTGAACCTGAAACGTAGCTTGTTGTGGATACTGGCACATGCAGGATATTTGGGTATGGCAGTATTAATAGGATATGGTGTGACACACTATGGCACGCAAACCAATGTGAAGTGGGAACTACAATTAGTAGTGATCGGAGCTGCATGTATATTGCTAATGTTGCCATTCAGGTTCATATCTGTAAAAGCCATCGGTCAACTGCTGAAAAGACCTTAGGCCTTATTGGCATCATCGGGATGAAAAAGTTCTGTTGATTCTCTTTTGATAATGAACACCGCATCGCTTTTGGTTTGTATACCACCACCCCGCTGCAAGGCATATACTTTTGTGAACTCTGCACCAAAATAAAGTATAGCAGCAGAATAATATACCCACGATAAGACTACAATGATAGAAGCTGCTGCACCATAGGTATTGCTGATCTTAGAGCTACCCAGATAATATCCTATCAGAAACTTACCGATCAAAAAAAGAAAGCCTGTAAAGCTGGCACCAACGAATGCATCCTTCCAGCGGATATGGCCATCTGGTAGTACTTTATAAATGATAGCAAACAGCATACAAATAATGAAATAGATAAGCAGGTGATCGACGGAATGAATAAGCACTACATTAAATTTGCCAAATATTTCAACCAACCGGCTTGACAAGAGTTCGAATATGGCACTGGCCAATAAAGAAACTAATAATAAAAATCCAAGGCCTACCACTAAAGAAAAAGATAAGAGTCTGTCTGACAAAAATTTTAACCAGTTTTTTTTAGGTTTTGCTTTTATAGACCAGATATAATTGATCGAACTTTGTATCTCTGAAAAAACACTGGTAGTACCAAAGAGTAGTACGATACCACCTATAATACCAAATAATGTAGTATTGGATTGACGCTGGATGTTTTCGAGAATGGAGAAGATCTGTTCTGCACCTGCATTACCAACCAGACTCCTCAATTGGTCTTCAATATCCTGGGTGATGGCTTGGCGTTTGTAAAAAAGACCGGTAAGCGTAATGACCACCAATAATAATGGGCCGATAGAAAAAATAGTTGAATAAGCCAGCGATGCACTAAGCTTGGTAGCATTATCTGAATTGAACTCGCTGAAGGCGTTCCTTAATAATCTGAAATAAGAAGGCTTTTTGGTAGACATAGATATTAAAAGATAAAGACATTGCCGGATGTCACAATATATCTGGTACTACTAAAATACGCAGTACTGACCTAATAACAGCAAGAACTTGTGTAAATAATTCTACAACAGGGTAGTAATTATTAAAGTGTAAGAGGCTCTTGACAATATTTAGGGTGCTGGCCTGATTTTTTGATGTGCTTACAAGAAGGCAAGTAGATATATACTGCCTTGTGATGGATTGTATTGTGTGTGTAAATTGACAAAGGTTCTTTTTTTAAAGAACCTTTTTGTTTTATAAGAGGTTATGTGAATTACAATCTAAGCAAATGCGGGCTTTGTACCCATAATTGTATCTATCCTTTCTTTTACTTCAGCCGTTAGTTTAGGATATACATCGAGTGCCTTGAGGTTTTCTGTTAATTGCGATTCTTTGGTAGCACCGAGTATAGCAGAGGTTACATTCGGATTGCTTATGCACCAAGCCACAGATAATGTAGCTAATGTTGTATCTAATTCTTTAGCAATGGTCTCCAATTCTTTTACACATTTCAATTTGTCTTCTAGCATCAACCTATCCTTCAGCCATTCATAACCTTCCAGTGTAAGGCGGGAACCTTCAGGTATACCGTTATTATATTTTCCGGTAAGCAGACCTGAAGCCAATGGGCTCCAAATAGTTGTGCCCATGCCTATGTTTTTAAAAATGGTCACAAAATCGCGCTCCATTTTTACCCGCTCGAAAAGGTTGTATTGTGGTTGCTCAACAGCCGGACCGATCAGGCCCAATTCTTTAGCCACCATATGCGCTTCCATTATTTCAGAAGCCATCCATTCGCTGGTACCCCAGTATAGTATCTTGCCCTGGTTGATGAGGATGTTCATGGTGCGCACCACTTCTTCCATAGGGCTATCCCTATCGGGGCGGTGACAATAAAAAAGATCCAGATAATCAACCTGCAAACGACCCAGTGCTTCGTGGCAGGCTTCGGTAATATGTTTGCGGCTGAGGCCGGTTTGGTTAGGTTTGTTTTGTTTGCCCCTCCAACCAAAGAACACTTTGCTGGATACCGTATAAGAGGTGCGGTCCCAGTTTTGTGCTTTCAAAACACGGCCCATCATTTTTTCAGATTCACCGGATGCATATACTTCGGCATTATCAAAAAAATTGACACCATTATCATATGCAAGACTCATGAGTTTGCCCGAAATATTATCATCTGTTTGTTTGGCAAAGGTCACCCAAGACCCAAAGGAAAGCACACTGAGTTGCAATCCTGTTTTACCCATTTTTCTGTATTCCATAAGAACTGTATTTTAGTAATAGAACCGGGATTTTTTGGATTAATGGATTTACGGGGTTACAAGTATATATAGACATTTTGTTGCCGGGCAAATCAGAAAAATCCTATTAATCGTGGTTCTTATTTAATCATATAAACCACCAACCCATCTCTCAGCTTAGGTTCGAACCAGGTGCTTTTTGGTGGCATTACATTGCCGCTGTCTGCGATATCAAATAATTGTTTGATGCTGACAGGATAGCAAGAAAAAGCTGCGGCCATATCTTTACTGTTCACACGTTTTTCCAATTCGCCCAGTCCACGGATACCACCAACAAAATCCACACGCTTATCTGTACGAGGGTCGTTGATGTTGAGCAATTTGGTGAGCACATTGTTTTGCAAAATGCTTACATCCAAAATACCTATCGGGTCGTTGGTAAACGTACCGGGTTTTACAACCAGCTTATACCAAGCGCCATCAATATACATGCCGAACTCATGCGGCTTTGATGGTTTTACCTGTTCGCTGCCTATATGCGTTACTTCAAAATCTGTTTCAAGCGATTTGATAAATTCCTGTGCTGTCATACCTTTCAGGTCTTTCACCACGCGGTTGTAATCCAATATCTCTAACTGGCTGGCAGGGAAGATGCAGGTAATGAAACTATTAAAAGCCTCATCGCCTGTTACATTCATACCGGCATCGCGCATCTCCTGGCAAACCTTGGCTGCAGATGCGGCACGGTGGTGACCATCTGCTATATAAGTGCAGGGTACTTCCTCAGCAAACAAAGAACTGATAGCTGTTACTTTAGTTTTATCGTTTACCACCCATAGTGTATGTTTCACACCATCAATAGCTGTAAAATCATAAGTGGGTTGATTGTCTTTTTTCCAATCTGCGATTATTTGTTGTACACCCTGATGATCGTTGTAAGCAAGGAACACTACACCTGTTTCGGCATGTGTGGTCTTGATATGATTGATGCGGTCCAGTTCTTTTTCAGGACGGGTGAATTCATGTTTTTTAATAATGCCATTCGTATAGTCATCAATAGATGAAGCGCAGATAAGACCAGTTTGTGAGCGGCCATGCATTACCAGTTCATAGATATAATAGCAAGGTTCTACATCCTGGAACAGGATACCGTCTGTTATCATTTGTTGCAGGTTTGCATTTGCTTTGTCATATACCTGCTGACTGTGTACATCTACATTTTCTGCAAGGTCTATCTCAGACCTAGTAACATGATAAAAATTATAAGGGTCGTTCTTAAATTCCCTTGCCTCTGCCACGCTTACTACATCGTATGGTAGTGTTGCTACTTTGTCTGCCAGTTCTTTCTTTGGTCTTAAGCCTTTGAATGGATTGATATTTGCCATGATAATTTCGAACCCAACGGGGTTATTTATTTAGTAAACTTTATTTATTTAAATTTTCAAACTCCTGCATAGCTGCTACAAGATGTTCTACAGCATGTACACTAATACCATTATACAATGCTGCCCTAAAGCCACCCACTAAACGATGTCCTTTGATGCCGGTGATATCGCGCTCTTCACAAAACTTAAGAAAATGTGTTTCGTGTTCTTTGTCTTTCGCAACAAAACAAGCATTCATCAGGCTGCGGTCGGCAGTTTGTTGTACCGTTCCTTCAAACAGGCTGTTGCGGTCTATCTCGTTGTATAAAATTTGTGCTTTGTGTTTGTTCTCCTTTTCGATGGTCTCCAGGCCTTTGGCTTTCATCCAACGCAGCATGAGCAGGGTAACATATACTGCAAATACAGGAGGTGTATTCAAAACAGAATTCTTATCAGCATGCGCTTTATAATTCAGCATCGCAGGCAGATCACGTTTGATACGCCCCAGCATATCTTTATGCACTACTACCACCGTTGCACCGGCTGGGCCTAAATTTTTTTGAGCCACGGCATAGAACATAGCATAACGCGAATAATCACGTTTGGCATAAAATATATCACTACTCATATCTGCTATCAGCGGAACGGGGCAATGTGGGTCATGTTTATATTGCGTGCCGTAAATAGTATTGTTGGTAGTAAAATGTACATATGCCAACTCTTTTGAAATAGCAGATGGCCATTCGGGCAAGCGGTCGTATTTATGTAATCTTGTTGAGGATAGTATCTGCACTTTGCCATAATGCATGGCGGTCTCCAAAGCATCGGCAGCCCAGTGGCCACTATCTATATAACCGGCAGTATCATTTTCTGCCAGAAAGTTCATAGGTATCATGCAGAACTGCAACCTGCCGCCACCCTGCATCCAGAGTACTTCGTAGTCATTATTCAAACCACAGAGTTCTTTTACCAGTTCACGGCTTTCATCATTTATAGCATCATACTCTTTGCTGCGGTGCCCCATTTCTAAAATGGAGATACCTGTGCCCTTATAGTTGAGCACGGCGGCGGCTGCCTCTTGCAAAACCTCATCGGGCAGTGTGGCAGGGCCGGAGTTGAAATTATATTTTCTATTACCGTTCATCATTACTCAGAAACATCCATTACACCACCACTCACTGCAAACTTCATGGCTTCTGTGGCGTTCATTTTAGTTACCGGTTTTATATTTTTTGAATCAGTTACAATTACCCAACCTGATATAGCATATGAATGTGGCAGGTATACCGCAACTTTATTTGCCATACCCAGGTGCGACATATCGCGCTGTGTCATAAAACCGATACGCCAAATTTCGGGTTCTATGCTCATACAAACCCATACAGGTTTGTTAAACCTCTTTTTATCGCCCACAAAAGAGCTGACCATGTCTCGGATAGAAGAATAAATGAATTTAACACCCGGGGTATGCTCGAGCAAATAATCAAATACGTCGAACAGCCATTTGCCAATAAACAAACGGGTACCTAAATAGCCTACAGTGGTAACAACAGCAATTATGATAATAAAACCGATACCTCGGGGAAGGTAAGGAATTAGGGTATCTACCCTATCAAAAATAGCATAGATCAGATAGGCGGTAATGACAATAGGACTGAGCAATAAAAGGCCCTGCAGAAAAGAGCGTATAAAACGGGCAGCCAATCGTCGCATTGATAAAATTTAGATCGGACGTAAAGGTAACAAAAAGGAATAGAGCGTAACAAAAACGGCGATTTAATATACTGTGAGTAATAAGTAAAATTTTTAAATTGATAACTATATTTGCGAAGTATCATGTTTAAAGCGACCTATAAAATACTATTGGTGATGTGCACTATGCTTGTAGTGCATGGTAGCTATGCGCAGGAACTGCCTGGTAAGGACGAAGGCTTTGGCATTGAAGGCAATGCGATGGCGGGAAAAGTGATCAAACATACGGCTAAATTCTTATTACCAATTCCCAGCCTGTCGACCGCATATGATGTGAATTTTGTGTGGCAGACCTGTGGCAGAAAAACCTGGCAGCAAAGGCGCAGGTTTCCACTAGTAGGGTTGGGCTTTACATACACTAATTACGGTATTGATTCTATATATGGTAAGGTTTTTGGTCTATACCCCAATTTGCAGGTACCTATTATAAAAGGAGAAAAACTGGAATGGACCTTCAGGATAGGGTTTGGGATTGGATATGCCACAAAACATTATTCCCGTGCACCGCAATGGGATACGATCAATAACGCGATCGGTAGCAGCATCAATAATTTTACCCTGTTCATGACCGATCTCAGATATCATGTGAACAAACATTGGGATGTGCAGCTGGGCGCTAATTTCTCTCATATGTCTAATGCTACCTATCATATACCTAATTTGGGTATCAATATGTATGGGGCACATGTTGGGGTCAGGTATTTTCCGGTAAGCTCGCAACCACGTTGCTATGTTATAGAACAAAAGCCATTGAAGAACAGGTGGTTGCTGCAGGCAAGGGGTGGTATCGCTTTTTCGGAATCGGGCGCTGCTTATGGGCCATTATATAAAGTTTACCTGGGCTCCTTATATGCAAGCAGGCGCTATCGAGGCAAGAACAAATATTTCGGCGGTATCGACTATTCTTATCACCAGGATATTTATGCCTTTGAGCGCAATAATGAGATCAACCCCGGAACAGAAAAACAACATGCCTGGAAGAGCGCCATATTTGTAGGCGATGAGTTTATGGTGGGGCGTGTTGGTATACTAGGCCAGATGGGGGTATATGTAAAAGAAGCCGTTCTGAAACAAGACCCGTATTACGAGAAGCTGGGTGCTAATTTCTATATCATTCAAAGAGAGCATGGCCCTATAAAAGAAATGTTTACGGGTATACTGCTAAAGACCCATAAGTTTGTAGCAGAGCTGGCCGAGATAGAAATTGGGTTTGGTTTTTAAAAAATACTTACTACCACTATTGTGGCAGTAAGTATCATCATTTTTATACGTCAATTTAATTTGCTTCTATTGTGTGCAACTTCAGATCAACTGTTACAGCATCACTGTATGTTTTTTCATCAGGTTGTGCATCATGGTATTCTACACGTAGCATCTTACCATCGCAAACTACACGCAGGTAACCATAATTTTTATCATCGTAATTTTCAAAAATAAGTGTGTCATTTATTTTCTGTGGTGCGCGGATAGCTGTTGCGTTTTTAGTTTTCAACTGACTTAAATTATGCCCGGAATTACCACACACGATATATGGTATTTCATGGCCATTTATTGTTCTGCTAAAACGCTGGTAGTTGTGCGAATGACCGGAAATAACAGCATGTGGCCAAACACCAGCATGTTTGCAGCAGGCATCAAGGTCTGCAAGTAATGTAGGACTACCACCATGGCTGCCACCATATACAAATGGAGGATGATGCACGGCAATGATTATTGCCTGACCACTATTTTTAAGCCTTGCTAATTGTGTTTTTAAAAAATCTAATTGCTCATCAGTTATAGGCAATTTGCCACCCTCACTTGAAATAACTCCGGGGTCTTCTAATATATTGCTGTACAAACCAAGGATAGTAACAAAAGGTGCTTCCAATGCAAAATATACACCCGGCTGGCTAACGGTAGTACGAACCAATGCGCCGGCATCAGGAGATTGCGTTGGCTCAGGACTTACAAAATTTCTGAGAAATGCCGCCATATATGGTTCACGATCTCCTTTGTACGATAATCCATCATGGTTGCCCGGAATGGCTAATATGGGTGCGGGATAGTCGCGGAATGGTTCGAAGAATTGATCATAGTAATAAATGGATTCCCCAAAGCTATACACAACATCACCGAGATGAAAAAAGAAGGAAGGTGTTTCTCCATTTGGTTCACCTTCAAAATCCATTATCATTTTATCTACTACCGCTTCAATGGTTTTTGGTCCGACAGTAGGACCTGTATCCCCTCCCATATGGAAAACGATCTTGCCAGCCGACTTAATATTTTTTATTAGGTCAGCACCCGCACCACTATAAACTGTGTCAAGTTGCAAGACCATGTTTTTAGGGTCTGCAGGTTTAGGAATAGGTTGTACCTGTTTTTGCATCAGGTTATAATGCTGTGTGTCTGAACTGTGTGTTACTTTAAATTTCGTTGGATCCGTTGTTGGTTGGGGCTCCCCAAATTGTGGTTTTGCAGCGATAGCTTGTTTTTTACCGCTTTGATAGTTGGCTTTGCTCATGGTTATATAATTTATTAGTGAAAAACTTATTTAGAAAAACATAGTTGTTTCTAATCCACGCTTAGTAATTGGATGATCCTGTCTAATTGTGTTTTATTATTAGCGATATAATCATTGGCATCAGCCTGCAGGGCTGCTATGTTTGCAGGACTGGCATTATCCATATCTGGTGCCGACTTTGAAAGCTCCGGTTGTATACGGATATAATTATCGGCATTACCGGTATATTGATAGAGATGAGAAAGCTGATAGTCTACGGTCTCTGCACTGGCCGACATCATAATATCTATCAGGGGTTCTATCCATTGTACGTCACCCCATTTTTTGGTTTGAGCGTAGGTAAACCTTTTTGTGTTTTGTGTATGTACGCCGGTGCCTATGGATATGACAGTTATATCCTTCAGGTTTAATTCAAACCCTTCTTTTTTATTGCAATTCAGTTTGCTCAACTCTACCAGTGCACACATGGCGGGGTTGTTGGCAAATACACCACCATCTATCTGCGGATGTATTGTTCCAGTGCCGGGTTCAGTGAGATCTTGTGTTGGAAAATAAGTTGGTGCTGCAGAAGTGCTACGAGCAATATCACGTACAAAATAATCGATGCCGGTCTTACCATTTTTAGTATCATCGCTGTTGAAGAAGGTGGCGGAGCGATCGTAGATATTATACGAAGTAATGAGGCAGTCTTTTAATAACTGGCTCAGGCGAACATCGCCAAAATATTGTTTCAGCAGACTCTCGATATTATCTGCTTTGTATTTGTTGTGCAGTACGCCAAACAGCGTAGTGAGCTTTCTCCAAAAGCTGGTAGCAAATATGATGTTGCCTTTTTTTTACGTAAAGGTCCAGTAGGTCGGAGACAGCATATTTGGTATTTCCATTATCATCAGGACTCAGCATACCCACAACCAAAATACCGCCCGTGCTGGTACCACTAATAAGATCGAATGATTGATTGAGGTAATAAGTATTGCCCTTATTTTTGCGAACACCGTTCTCGATGTAAGACAGAATGGTGGCAGGTATAATACCTTTAATACCACCCCCATCTATAGACAGGATCTTGGCTCCCATATATCTCTATTTTGGAATACAAGATATATAATTCCAATATAAAATTATTGGCACTTAACTTAATGGTAAACTATGGGACAAAAATGTCTGAATTGATTTTTCCACCGCACGGGTACTATTTGACTAAGGGTGAATGGGTTAGGTGTAAACGGACAAAATAGCTTGTTGTAACATTTGGATTGCGATATACCTATTTTGGTTTGTTTTTATCGTCTTTGTCTCTGCCTTGGCGACATATACCATATTATCCATCCTATTCCCGAACACAATAAGAGTAACAAAGAAACCATCTTTAAATAAGTTGGGCAAACGCCCCAATGCACACGCAAAATTTCAAGTACATAATAAACACCAGCAATCGAGGTCGCTGTCATTATACCCACATTCACCCAAAAAGAACGTCTTATATAGTCCGTCTGTAACGTTGCCATTTGGGATTGGTGGATTTCTATACCTTTCAAACGCCGTTCCTCATATTCTTTTTGATCCTGAATTTCAGCCTGTCGAATCATCTGAGCCTGATAGCCACCCAAAATATTAATGAAATATTTTCCCTGTGGGGTAATCTTCATTTTGGTATGATTTTGCAATGTGGGTACAATATCGCTTTGGCTATCCGCATAGCCATCTTTAATTAAGATTGCAGCAACATTCTCCAATGTATCGGATGGCATATTAACATCTCCTCTTGCTTGCAATAAAGATATACTATGTTGTCCTACCGAATCTTTAGATATTATATTTAAAATTTGGTCACATTCTTTTTCTAACATGATAGTGTAGTTTCTCCAAACCTACTATCCTGCACATTAAAATGCAAGCGTATAAATACTGGGAAATTGTAAATTTGATTAATGAGGCTATTTTATATACTCTTCGGTTCTTTCTTCACTCTTTTGTCGATACTTGTTATAGGCTTCATAAGTGGTATGGTGCAACTCGTGGGAGCAGGTCCCGACTTTTGGACGAATGGAATTGTGCTATTTGCTATATTTTGCTCAACAATAGCATTTGTATGCTGGTATTTATTACTTAGAGATATAGCTAAGAAACACAAGAATTAAGTTAAGAACCTACTGCCCTGCAGCCCGTTATTATCCTGCGGATATATCAGGGCTAATATTTATAAAACTCACCAATTAAAAACAAATCCTTTCTAATGTGTTATTGTTTCTTGGTCTTGAGGCCTTTGATGAAAAAATAACAACCAATAGCAGTAAATGTGGCTGCGCCAAAAAAAATGCAGCATTAACAGAGTGGAACTCTTTCCATACAGATAATAATTCAGTGATACCACCGTACATTATCAAAGCCCCTACTATTGTTTTCCAGTAAAGCCAGTTGTATTTCATGTTTAAAGATAGAAAAACCTTTATCCCAAACCTAACGCTGATAATTTGGGTGGTTCTCTCGCATTCCTCAAACATCTACTACCAGAGCTTCAGCAAAGAGAGTGAATAGGCTCTGCTTCTCTTAATAGTATTTTGTTTTATATCAACCCCTCCCTCACTAGATCATGCAAATGAACCATACCCGCGTATTTGCCATCTTTGGTCACAACCAGTTGAGTGATATCATATTTACGCATCAGGTCAAAAGCTTCTACGGCCAGTTCACCCTCATCTATGCTTTTGGGGTTAGCTGACAAAATATCTTTTGCCTTCAATTGTCCCGGAGATTCATTTTTTTCCAGCATACGGCGGATATCGCCATCGGTAATGATACCTGAAAGCTCGCCTTTATCGTTTATCACAGCGGTAGCTCCCAGGCGTTTGCTGCTTATTTCATATATGATCTCGCGCAGGCTGCTATCTGTTTTTACTTCCGGCTTTTCGTTCATTTTGGTGAGGTCGCCCACGCGCAGGTACAGTTTTTTGCCCAGTGCACCCCCGGGGTGGTAGCGGGCAAAGTCCTTTGCTGTAAAGCCTTTCAGGTTCAGCAGGCAAATGGCCAGCGCATCACCCATTACCAATTGGGCGGTGGTGCTGGTGGTAGGTGCCAGGTTGTTGGGGCAGGCTTCTTTCTCAACTGTACTGTTCACAAACACATCAGACTGTGTGGCCAGGTAAGATTTATCATTACCACAAAGCGCTATCACCGGGTTGCCGAAGTTCTTTATCAGGGGTACTAATACTTTTATCTCCGGGCTTTCACCGCTTTTCGAAATGATGATGACCGTATCATCCGGCTGTATCATACCCAGGTCGCCATGTATGGCATCTGCCGCATGCATAAAGACAGCAGGGGTACCTGTTGAGTTGAAGGTAGCTACCATCTTCTGGGCTATAACGGCGCTTTTGCCAATACCACTCACTACAACACGGCCTTTAGACTCGTGCATAATGCGTACTGCCTCTGTAAAACTGTCATTTACATATTGGCTTAGATCTTTTACCGACTGTGCCTGTAAAGCAATACTTTCAAGCGCCTGTTGTATAACTGCTGTTTTCGAAAACATAGGACAAAGATAATTAGCAGACACGATTAACCAGCTATTCAGTAAAATAGCTAATTTTGGCTACGATGACTGAGAATCAAACGGTTTTTCTGGCAAAAAGCGGCGTAAAGGCTCACGACCTGGAGCATAAGCGCAAGCTCGCCTTCAATATTCAGAAATATAATGACACAGTAGTAAAAGGGAAACAACAGTTTGCCAACCTGGACCTGGCTCGTAAAAAAGCCAAGAACGTGAAATGGAAAACAATTGAGAACCTTGATAAATACCTGGTCGAGTTTGAAAAGAATTTTACCCAACGTGGTGGTAAAGTGATATGGGCCGAAAATGCTGATGAAGCATTAGAGGCAGTATTACAGATCTGTAATGAGAAAGGTACCAAACAGGTAGTGAAGGCAAAATCGATGGTGACGGAAGAAATTCACCTGAATGATTTTTTGGGCAAGCATGGTATAGAATCTGTTGAAACAGATCTGGGGGAATATATACAACAACTGGATGGAGAAGCACCCTATCATATTGTGACACCTGCGATGCACAAAAGCAAAGAAGATGTTGCAAGAGTGTTTCATGAAAAACTGGGCACAGCTCCAAATCTAACGCCATCTGAAATAACTAAAATAGCTCGTGTCAACCTGAGAGAAAAATACATTACTGCAGGTGTGGGTATAACAGGTGGCAACTTCCTGATAGCAGATATTGGTGCGGTGTGTGTAAGTGAGAATGAAGGCAATGCACGCTTGACAACTTCTTTTCCGGCGGTACATATTGCTATAGTAGGTATAGAAAAAATGTTGCCTTCTGTAAATGACCTGGCACTGTTCTGGCCGCTACTGGCTACTTATGGTACCGGGCAGAATGTTACTGTTTATAATTCCATCTTCACCGGCCCAAGACAAAAAGAAGAAACAGACGGCCCTGAAGAAATGTATGTGATATTGCTGGATAATGGCCGGACCAACTTGTTGAAAAAAGAAGTGCGCGAAAGCATGTATTGTATTCGCTGTGGTTCTTGTTTGAATGCCTGCCCTGTATATAAGAATATTGGTGGCCATGCTTATGGTGCTACCTATAGCGGCCCTATAGGTTCGGTGATCACACCACATATGAAGGGGATGTCTGATTTCAAACACATGAGCTATGCATCCAGTCTGTGTGGCAACTGTACCGAAGTATGCCCGCTGAAAATAAACATACATGAGATGCTGCTGGAGAACAGGCACATGGCTGTTGAAAAGCATTTGAACGGTTTTGCAGAAGACAGCACCTGGCAAATGTGGAAGCTGGCTATGCTGAACAGGCGCTTGCTGAATATGGCTGGTTCAGGTATTAAAAATAATGTGGTGAATAAACTCTTCAGTAAATCGTGGGGAGCACACAGGGGAGAATTAGAGTTCCCGAAAAAATCTTTTAACCAGGCGTGGAAAGAACGCAAGGTATCTTGATATAATGGATAGTATTGTAGTATATACAGCAAAAGAGAGCAACAGGTTATTGTATGTGCTGGAGTGGTTGTTTACCGAACAAATGCAACTACCCTACCGGTTGGTACATGATGAGGCCGAATTGGATAACCTTCCTTTTTTCTTATCCTACAAACATATTTTCCCCAATGCCATTTCGATACCCGATTCAGGTTTACTCTGGCAGGCAGGTATCAAGAACCATGATGTGAATATGGGAAATTGGAACGATATCCCGGTATTGTACCAGACCAGTAACATGGGTTACAGTATACCCTTCGATATTTTCTCCGGCATATTTTTTCTGCTATCGCGATACGAGGAATATAACTACCTGAAGTCTGATAAACACGGCCGCTACCCTGCAGAGCGGAGTGTGCTGTACCTGCACAAATGTTTGCAAAGGCCTATTGTTGATGAATGGATAAAAGCATTCTCAGCATTCTTGGAGAAACACACAAATATTAAAATACCCCAAAGAATATTCACCTGTCAGCCCACTTATGATATTGATATAGCATGGTCTTATCTTAACAAGGGTACGACACGCTCAAAAGGTGCATCGCTAAGAGATATATTGAAGGGCAATATGAGTGCGTATAAAGAAAGGAATGAAGTGCTGCAGGGAAAGGTCAAAGACCCGTACGATAGTTATGAATTCATTTATGAACTGCACAAGGGAAGCAATAACCAACCTTTATTTTTTATACTTGCTGCATTAAGTACTACTGATTACGACAAGAATATTTCTCCAGAAGACCCAAGCATGCAGGCACTGATAAAAAAATATCATGCAGCATGGTACTATTGGTTTACATCCGTCCTACTACTCTGATAAAATAGGTGTGCTGAACGAGGAAAAAGAAATAATGGAGAAAATAACGGGTCATGATATTCATGTATCACGCCAGCATTATATCCGTTTCTCACTACCACAAACATACCGTAGCCTAATGCAGCATCACATCACCGACGATTATAGTATGGGCTATGGCTCGCATCTTGGTTTTCGTGCAGGTACAGGAAATTCTTTCTTTTGGTATGATATAGAAGTAGAGCGCAAACGCGATCTGCGGGTGCATCCGTTTTGCTTTATGGATACCACAGCTCTATACGAAGAAGAACTGGATGCGGAACAAGCATTTGCCACACTAAATGCCATGAAAGAAAAACTACAACAAACAGGTAGTTGTCTTACAACCATATTTCATAATTTCTCATTAGGAACTGCACCCGAATGGAATGGTTGGAGCGAGCGCTACGCGGCGTTTTTGAAAGAGGTGTTGTAAGAATGACAACTAAATTATCTTACACCCTTGCCCCACTCTGCCTGGTAAACAACAGCAGGTAAATAATAACAAACATCATAGACGTAAATAATGATGCTACGATCTTCAATATCAAGAAGCCAATATTAGATAAGTTCCAGAGCTCTATGGAATAGAAAAGAATATGGTGGAGTAATAATAAGAACCCGCTATACACAAGGAATGGTATCCAACCCATATTTTTTATTGATGGTGATTGGTTCACATAGTCTGACAGGTTCCTTGATAATAATGCATTCAATACATTGGTACGCAGGTAGGCCAACAACACAGCAGCACAGGCGTGCATGCCGGCTGTACTCATAAACACATCAACCGTAAAACCTGTGATGAACCCTATTATTAATAAGGCCCAAACCGGCGTTTCGAATGGCAATAATAAAATGAACAAAGGATATACCAAAGGAATGAACACAGGAAAGCCTGCTGGCTGCAGCCACCATTGTAAGGTAACTTTATCCAACACCACTACCTGAAGCAGGATGATGACAAAAAACCTTAAAATATTCCTTACGGCATCACTCATTATTTTTTCTTTAAACTGTCTGACAGTGTTTTTATCTCTTCAGAATATTTATTGTCTACTACATATACATACTGCAGGTTACGGAAATTGGTGGCCGTGCGTAGGTATAATATCTGCATATTGTTTTTCTTAACTGCTTCTATTCTTATTACCGTACCAATCATTATATCACGCGGATAATAAGAGAAATTACCGGTAAAAACAGAATCACCCTTTTTAACTGCTACCTGCTGTGGTACATCTTTCATGATCAGTACATCAGCACGCTCACCATCCCATGATACATAACTTTGTGTACCATCTTTTAGTTTGGCACTTAGTTGTTGTTCTATTTGTTTCTGTTCATTGCCGGAAAAAGAGACACTTAATAAGGATAGTACCGTAGCAAAATGTCCGGATGTATGTATCACACGTCCTACGGCACCATTGCCCGATATCACAGCCATACCATTGTGTATGCCATCTTTTGTACCCCGGTTGATGGTGATATAATTATTAGTATAGCTTACAGAATTGTTGAGTACATAAGCAGAGTGGTAGGTATAGTCTGCATATTTTATCAGTCTGCCTGAATCGCCTGTTGGTCTTTTTACTATACTGTCTTTTACAAAAGCATAAGTGCCATTATTAAGTGATAACTGCGAACGCAGTTTTGCATTTTCGTTTATCAGGCTGTCGTTCATTTTGCGCAAACCAAAATAAACAACTACATCATTTTGTTTTTTGTAAACAGAACCCGTAAGTACATTGGCAGAACTTACAATATCATTGCCCTGAAGAGTATTGGTACGTGCCACCAAAAAAATACACAAACTTTCTAAACCCAGGAAAAGGATGAGATTAAAAAACTTGCGTATGAAAAGGATAAAGTTGCGCACCTTTATTTGGAATTGGGAATTGGGGATTTGGAATTAGGAAACGACAACAAATTAATGCAGCTATTTTTATAAAATTGCAGCAGTTGACGGATAATAAGAATCAGTAAAAAGTTTTTTGTTTTTACCATAACCTAATTCCAAATTACTAATTCCAAGTTACTATCCAAAGACTACTTCATTAAGAAAGGCATCTTAGCGATATTCTTCAATGCCATGCCGGTACCACGTACCACTGCACGCAATGGATCGTCAGCTACATGCACAGGCAATTTGATCTTATGTGCGATACGTTTGTCAAGCCCGCGCAGCAAGGCGCCACCGCCAGTCAGGTATAAGCCACGGCGATAAATATCTGCAGCTAGCTCAGGTGGTGTGCTTTCCAGTGCTTTCAGAATAGCTTCTTCAATTTTGAAGATAGATTTATCAAGCGCTTCAGCAACTTCCTGGTAAGAAACCATGATCTGTTTAGGGATACCTGTTACCAGGTCACGTCCATTCACAGCAATATCATCAGGTGGATTATCAAGATCTTTCAGCGCAGAACCTACATGTATTTTTATTTGATCAGCAGTACGCTCACCAATCATCAAACTATGATAGCGGCGCATGGCTTCCATAATATCAGCTGTAAATTCATCACCTGCAATACGAATAGACTGATCGCAAACAATACCAGCCAGTGCAATAACAGAGATACCGGTAGTACCACCACCAATATCAATGATCATATTACCTGTTGGTTCTTCTACATCTATACCAATGCCTAAAGCCGCAGCCATTGGCTCGTGTATCATATATACTTCTTTAGCACCTGCTTGTTCAGCAGAGTCGCGCACGGCACGTTTTTCTACTTCAGTAATACTAGATGGTATGCATATTACCATTCTCCAGCTAGGTGGGAACAAAGGTTTTTTAGGATAAACGAGTTTGATCATTTCCCTAAGCATACCTTCTGCCGCATTAAAGTCGGCGATCACGCCATCTTTTAACGGACGAATAGTTTTTAAATTCTCGTGTGTTTTTTCGTGCATCATCATTGCCTTCTTACCTACAGCAACAATTTTATTGCTGATCCTGTCGATGGCAACAATGGAAGGTTCATCAACAACTACCTGGTCATTATGTATGATTAATGTATTTGCAGTACCTAAGTCGATAGCAATTTCCTGTGTCAGAAATTTAAAAAGTCCCAAAAAGCTCATTCCCCTGTTTTTGAATAATATTGGCAAAAGTGCGAAAAAATAAGTCAGTTATTGTTGTTTTTTATTGTTTTTTTTATGTTTTTCGCAAAAAATCAAATAATATAAATAGTATAATGTGTAATTGTTACTCAATACTGATGCGTAAAAAATGTAATGTATTAAAGCATGCTTGCGATAAAAACTTGCAATAAAAAAATAACAATGTAAGGTAAGTTAATTCCTGTTCTAAAAGTGATGATTCCCGGCCTCTTAATTTTTGCTACTTATTGCGCTTAAAAACTGTACAAAAAATTCACACCGAAAATTTGTAAAATTGACTTAGTTTTGCGCCTCGGGCGTTGAGCCCGATTTTTGTATCTGCTCATCGCGCCGTTAAGTTATTTATCATTTTAGAATTTTTCTTTAAATGCCGCGCGACCTTTCCATTAAATCTGTACTTATTATTGGTTCCGGACCTATTATTATAGGCCAGGCCTGCGAGTTTGACTATTCAGGTTCACAAGCTGCACGCAGCCTGCGTGAAGAGGGGATCAAAGTAATACTTATCAACTCCAACCCTGCTACTATCATGACCGATCCGATAGTTGCAGACAAGGTGTACCTCTTACCACTTACAGTAGAAAGCATAGAGCAGATACTGGAAGAAAATGAGATAGATGCTGTACTGCCTACCATGGGTGGACAAACTGCACTAAACCTTGCTAAAGAAGCTGAGGAGCTGGGTGTTTGGGAAAGATATAATGTAAAACTGATAGGTGTAGATATAAAAGCCATTGATAAGGCTGAAGACCGTGAGCTGTTCCGTAAATGGATGATAGAGCTGGGCGTGCCTGTTGCTACTGCCATGACGGCCAACTCGATGCTGGAAGGTAAAGAGTTTGCACAGCAAATAGGATTGCCATTGGTAATTCGCCCTTCTTACACACTGGGTGGTACAGGTGGTGGTTTTGTGATGTACAAAGAAGAACTGGAACTGGCACTTGAAAGAGGTTTGTCTGCATCGCCTATACATGAGGTGCTGGTTGAGAAAGCTGTTCTTGGCTGGAAAGAATTTGAATTAGAACTGCTGCGAGATAAAGAAGACAATGTCGTTATCATATGTACAGTTGAGAATTTTGACCCGATGGGTATCCATACGGGCGATAGCATTACTGTTGCGCCTGCTATGACCCTGAGTGATACCGCTTTCCAACTGATGCGTAATACCGCCATCATGATGATGCGCGACCTGGGTAATTTTGCAGGTGGCTGTAATGTGCAGTTTGCCCTGAACCCTGAGACAGAAGAAATTATTGCTATCGAAATAAATCCGCGGGTAAGCCGCTCATCGGCACTGGCTTCTAAAGCTACCGGTTACCCGATAGCTAAGATAGCTGCGAAGCTGGCTATAGGTTATTCGCTGGACGAATTGCAGAACCAGATCACACAAACAACATCTGCCTATTTTGAACCTGCACTTGATTATGTAATCGTAAAAATGCCACGCTGGAATTTTGATAAATTCAAAGGGGCAGATGATACACTGGGCTTGCAGATGAAATCTGTTGGTGAGGTTATGGCCATCGGGCGCACATTTACAGAAGCTTTACAGAAAGCCTGCCAGAGCCTTGAGAATAATGCAACCGGTCTTTCTTTCCTGAGTGCCAGCCGAATGAATGCAGAAGAATTGCTTGAAAGCCTGAAACGCCCTACATGGGACAGGGTGTTCCGTATAAAAGAAGCAATTGCACTTGGTGTATCTATCAAAACCATTCGTGAACTGACACTTATTGACAGGTGGTTCCTTTACCAGATACAGGATATCGTGAATATGGAAACACAAATTCGCGAATACAAACACCTGGAGAAATTACCTGATGAACTATTGTCATCTGCAAAGCAAATGGGCTTTAGCGATGAGCAAATAGCAGAACTGGTGAAAGATTGTACGGCTGAAGAAGTATATGAACACAGAAAAGCACTCGGCATAACACGCGTATACAAAATGGTGGATACCTGCAGCGCAGAGTTTGAAGCCAAGACCCCATATTTCTACAGCACTTTCGAACCTAACTCGTATTCAAAAGAAACGAAGGGCGATGTGATCTTCAACGAAAGCAAATTATCAGACAAAAAGAAAATAATAGTTCTTGGTTCAGGCCCTAACCGTATCGGTCAGGGTATCGAATTCGATTACTGTTGTACACATGGTTTGCTTGCTGTAAAAGAATGTGGTTACGAATCCATCATGGTGAATTGTAACCCTGAGACCGTGTCTACAGATTTTGATATGGCTGATAAGCTGTACTTCGAACCGGTATATTGGGAGCACCTTTGGGAGATAATAGAACATGAACAACCTTATGGTATTATCGTTCAGCTTGGCGGACAAACCGCATTGAAACTTGCTAAACGCCTGCACGAAAAAGGTATCAAAATAATAGGTAGTTCTTACGACAGCATGGATATTGCAGAAGACCGCGGCCGTTTCAGCGATATGCTGAAAGAGCTGGGCATTCCTTATCCTAACTATGGCACTGCTTATACAACAGACGAAGCGATAGATGTAGCTAAAGTAGTTGGTTATCCGGTTCTGGTGCGCCCATCTTATGTATTAGGCGGTCAACGTATGCGTATCGTGATAAACGATGACGAACTGGAAAAAAGCGTGGTAAGCTTGCTGAAACACTTACCGGGCAATAAAATTTTGATCGACCATTTCCTTGACCGTTGCCAGGAAGCAGAGATAGATGCGATATGCGATGGTGATGATGTACATATCATGGGTATCATGGAGCATATTGAACCGGCGGGTATACACAGTGGTGATAGCCATGCTGTATTACCACACTTCAACCTGGGGCAACTGGAAATTGATGAAATGGTGGACTATGCCAAGAAAATTGCCATAGCACTTAATATCCGCGGATTGATCAATATACAGTATGCCATTAAGAATGGTAAAGTATTTGTGATCGAGGCCAACCCACGTGCCAGTCGTACCACACCGTTCATAGCAAAAGCATATGGTGTTCCTTATCTGAACATTGCTACCAAAGTGATGCTGGGAGATAAAAAACTGAAGGACTTTAAAATAGAAAAGAAACTGGACGGCTATGCTGTGAAAGAACCAGTGTTCAGCTTCAACAAATTCCCGAATGTGAATAAGGAACTGGGCCCTGAAATGAAGAGCACAGGTGAGGCTATCCGCTTTATCAAATCGCTCCGCGACCCTTGGTTCAGGAATTTGTACAAAGAACGTAGCATGCACCTGAGCAAATAGAGAAACTTTTACAAAGTTTATAAATAACATTCCGGCAATCGTCGGAATGTTTTATTTTATAATTTGCCCGTCAATAAATTCGTATTACCCATTCAAACAAGACTTACAACCAGCTTCTTTTGTTTTCTTCTGATGCTTGTACCTGTATAATTTTGTAAGGGGAAAATGAAATGGCCCCGGCTTAGGATTGATATGAAAAAATGCACCAGCATATACATTCATACCTGTCTGATTGCTTACTACGAATGCCATCATATCATCGCTACCTACATAAAAACCACCATAACGAAGACCAAGACCCATTTTCATTTTTTGAGAAAGTGTGCTGTAAGTAATTGGTAAACCAACGGCAAACTTATGTGTATCATATCTTGGTGTTACTGTTACCTGGCTGTAGTATGAGTTTCCATAAATGGTTCTGCTCACCAGGTTGCCATTATACATAATACTTGCGAAGAAAAGATTGTTGATATTATAATCAACACCTGCAACCAGCGCTGTAGGCAAATGAACTTTTGCAGCTGCTTTGGTTGTATCTGCTTTTAGTCCGCTGGCATTTGCAAAGCTTACAAATGAATTGTAGTTCTTTACACTATCGCTCATCTTATTAATGTCCATCGAGCCACTACCATACAAATGTATCTGTTGATTATTGGTAGTATAATTAATAGCACCTATATCTGTGATAGCAAAAGACAATTTGATTTTATACATGTCTTCTTCATTGCCTGGCCTGTATTCATAATTCAAACCTACATCTCCACCATAGCCATGACCACCATTATTACCTAACAGCCAGCTGGATATGCTTTTGCTGTTCATGCCTTGTGTATTCATTATATTGCTGGTAATATGCACATCTGAATTGAATGTCACAACTTTACTTTCTGAATTATAATCTCCATTGAACTGTTTGCTCACAATACTGGTATACGCAATACCATTCAGGTAGCGGAAAGTAAAGCCGCCTGTTATTTTATGTTTATCTTTTTTATACAATACATTAGCATAGCTTAATCCGATCTCACTCCAGGTGTTGGCCGTCCAGTTCAGGTTATTCATAGCTACTTTATAATCGCCTATCGAGTTGCGGAAATCAATATCTAAAATAGAGCGTAGAAAATCCTGGCTAAAATTATTTATCGTATTGAAAGATCTGATTCTTGTAGTTAAAGCTATAGTTTGATTATTATCTATTTTCACCATTAATCCAGGCAATCTGTATTCCATATATGGGCCCATTACACTTATCAGGCTTCTGTCTGTAAAATTCACTACATCATGAATATTCACATTATCCTGTTTCAGAATGTTGCTGGTTTTAAAAATATTATGTGTGAGTGTGGCAGAATTATTATCAAAACCCATGTTCACAGAAAAAACATCGATAGTGTATTTATCTGCTGCACAAGCAATATTTGCTGGGTCTAGGTATAGTGCATTCATACCAGACCAATTGCCTGTGGCTACACCAAAATAACGTTGTCCCTGGGTTGCTATTGGCAGAGCCAACATCAGTAAACATATATATAGGTAGTTTGTTTTCATCGTTATCGTTTTTTAGTTATCTAGTTAAACTATCAATGTATTTGAATACGTTGATAATTTGTTAAATACCAAGAAACATGCCAGCTTGGCTTTGACACCTTAAAGGTTTGTTATTGAATTGTTAACGCAGAGGAGAGGCCCAATATAAATTCAATACCTCATTGTTGCTTTTGAAATGGATCTTGGGTAGCTTAGGATGTATATGTATAGTAGCCCCGGCATATAAATTAATGCCTGTTTGGTTGCTCATAAAAAATGCCATCATATCATCGCTGCCTATATAGAAACCATTGAAACGAATGCCCAATCCCATTTTTATTTTATTTGACAGGAAACTATAAGTAATAGGAACACCAACAGAAAAAGTAGTAGTAGTATATCGTGGTGTAATACTGATTTGATCATAGTAAAAATTACCGAAATCATTTTTGCCTGCAATATTGTACAGGTACATCAGGTTGATAAATACGAAGTCATTCACATTATAATCAAATCCTGCAACTATAGCTGTTGGCAAATGCACTTTAGCTGCGGCATTAGTAGTGTCTGTTCGCAAACCATGGCCAGCCATGTAGTTTGTGAAAGCATTTATATTCTTAATGCTATCCCCTATATGTGCTAAATTCAGTTTTCCATCACCTGCCATATGTATGATCGTATTGTTATTACTATAAGTGATAGCTCCCATATCGTTTACTGCAAATGATACTTTGAATTTATATTGGTCGCTTTCACGATCTATTTTGAACTCATAGATAAATCCGACATCTCCGCCTACACCACTCCCACTATTATTAGACAAAATATTATTACTGATATTAACGCCCGCATTTTCAGATTGTGGGGTGGTACTCATATTGCTTGCAAATGAAACATCTGCGTTAAAGTTCAATTGTGCGGCTTCAGTATTGAATTTGCCGGCAAACTGTTTACTCACCATACTGGAATATAAGATACCTGTAAGATATTTAGCTGTGAAACCCATAATGACCCTATGCCTGCCTCTTGTAAATAAAACCCCTCCGTAACTAAATCCTATTTCGGTCCATGCATGCAGTGTCCAGTTAAAATCACTCATGTCCATATTATTATTAGATACTGTGATCGGTTTTTCTTTATCTATCAGGCTATGGTAAACATCTCTGTTGAAATTGTTCATTTGGTTGATGGCCCTGATACGGGCAGTGATAGCAAAAGAATGTTTTTGCTTTATGTTAAACATCAGTCCCGGCAAACGGTAATCAAGATAAGGCCCAAATGCAGTTATAGATGCTTTATTATTGAATACGAAAATATCATTTACACCTACCGCCTGCTGATGCAGCAATTTTCTAAAGTTTTTCCCGGTATTGGTTATAGTAGCTGCATTATTGTCAATACCAGCGTTTACAGAAAAAATACTAATGGTATATGTTTCATTACATTCAGCAATACTGGCCGGATTCATATATAAACTACTTATACCATCCTTATCCCCGGTTGCTACACCCAACATGTTTTGAGCATATGTGCAGACAGACAGACAGATACACAGTACTAAACTGTATAGATAGGCAGGTTTCAAAATTAGTTCCAGTATTAATGTATTACAAAAGACATAATACCAATACTAAAGGGTTGGTTAATAGTAGATAATAAAACCAGGAGCATGGTATTTTTAAATATATTAAAATGCAATAATTAATCTATTCTATAAAGCATCTATATGTGTGCAGATAAAATATTCTTCGGCAGTACTAACATATTGGGATTGAAGAATGTCTGTATATTGTTACAAATTTGAAAGTAAATTGTTAGTTTTGCTACCTTGCTTTTTAATCAACTGTTCATTTTTTCTTATTTGATATTATGAAACGAATCATTACTATTGTTTTTGCTTTAGTTGCTTCTGTGTCCTCATGGGCACAAATTACAATTGACATTACAAACGCTTCAAATTTCTCAAGTGTAGTAGGCAGAGATGTTGTTTATGGACTTAACCTTGGTTCCAGCTCATTACCTTCTCTGACATCTGCAAATAATGCTACCTGGGATCTGACCCATCTTGTATATGATAATACCTTAACAAAGCCAATAACCAGGTTATCTGCTTTATCACCATATAAATTTGGTGATAGTGTACAGCGTACATTTGGTTCTATGAGCTTCCTGGAGCAAGAATGGAACCTTCTAACAACTACAGGTATCATTACCTATGCATCTGTTATGGATACCCAAACATTATTCATTCCAAGAACTTCGTTAGCTCCTGATACTTTTGCAATTACTTCACAAAAGAATGCTTTGACATCCGGTGGTTATACCAAAATACCTTTCCCTTTAACTACTGGTACAGCATGGAAGAATAATGTTACATATTCCAGTTACATTTCTATTACCGATACTACTAATATCGATACATTCCACAATGCTACTGCAACAGTTTTCTATCACATTATATCAAGCGACAGTGTTTGTGGATGGGGCAAAATGCGTATCAAACGTCCAACTGGCGATACTACCCAGTATTTTAATGTATTACAGGTTAGATCTACAAAAATTGAAAAAGATAGCTTTTATATAAAAGGTGCCGGTTTCCCTGCACATTTATTAACATTATTAGGCATCACCCAAGGTAACGTTATAAAAACTTACAGAACTTCTTTTTACCGTGCCGGCAGACTTACACCTTTAGCTCGTTTTACCTTCTCTGATAGTACTTATGCTACTGTGATAGCTTCTGAGATCGATACAAACATCTCTGTACATGGTACTGGTGTTAATGAGATCCCTACAGCTTATAATGATATTAAAATATATCCTAACCCTGTTGTAAATCATACCTTTACAGTTGAGGTTCCTGAATCAACAAACGGTACATGGTCTTACGATATCATCAGTATCAATGGACAGGTAGTTAGTTCAGGCCAATTGGCTATAGATGCTAACAAAAACCGCGAAGAAATCAATCTGCCTTATTCAATAATGCCGGGTGTTTATTACATGCGCATTATCAATGATGGTGCGCTGGTTAGCGTTAAAGCATTAGACATTAATAAATAATAAACTAAGTTTATAAAAGCAAACGGCAATCCAGAGATTGCCGTTTTTTGTGTGCGTAGGGTTTCACCCCTATCTTTGATTGTTTAAACTTACCCCGATGAATCCAAAACATCCGAAAGACACCTTTGTAGTGATGTCTGAATTAGTATTGCCAAATGATACCAATACACTTGGTAACCTGATGGGTGGACGGCTGATGCACTGGATGGATATTGCAGCTGCGATTGCAGCTATGAAGCATTGCAACTGCCCTGTAGTTACGGCTTCTGTTGACAATGTATCTTTTGCACAACCTATAAAACTTGGCAATTTGCTAACTATTGAGGCAAAACTTACAAGGGCTTTTAATACATCGATGGAAGTATACCTGAAAGTTTGGGGAGAAGACCTGAGTGCACAGTATAAATACCTTTCAAACGAAGCATATCTGACCTTTGTAGCGTTAGACCCTAATGGCAGACCCAGGAAAGTACCACATATAGAACCGGAGACCGAACAGGAAAAAGCCATGTTCGATGGTGCTTTGCGCCGTCGTCAGCTTCGTCTGATATTGGGTGGTAAAAATGAAAGCTGCAGATGCCGGAGAACTACGTTCATTATTTATAAAAGACTAAAAAAATATTACATGTCAATAGACAGAAGCAAGGCACCACATATACATGATGCGATAGAGTTTGACTATGTTTTACCACCTATCAATACTACAGCTCTTGATAACGGTATTCCCCTTTATTGGTTGAATGCCGGTGTACAGGAAGTAGCTGAAATAGATTTTGTGTTCCCGGCAGGCCTTTGGTTCGAGGCCAAAGAAGCAATAGCACAGGCTACTGCAGCACTGATAAAAAACGGGACCTCGTCAAAGAACGCACATACTCTCAGTGAGGCATTGGAATTTTATGGTGCGTCGTTAAAAGCAGGAGCTTCTAATGATTATGGTACTGTTACTTTATATTCGCTTACCAAGCACCTGCCCGAATTATTACCAATTGTATTTGAGGTATTAACAGATGCTATCTTTCCGGAAGAAGAAGTAGCTATATATAAGCAGAACAATATTCAAAGATTGCTGGTAAATCAACGCCAGTGCGAATTTGTTGCAAACCAGCATATTGATGCCATGCTATTTGGTGAGCATCATCCATATGGCCGCTTTACTAAAAAAGAAACACTCGAAGCAATAACCCGTGAGGATCTTCTGAATCATTACCGCAAACAGTATGCACTCTCTGAAGTAAAGATATTTATGTCTGGCAGGGTAGGCGATAAAGAAGTAAAATACCTGAATGATATTTTTGGATCTATTGCTGTAACAAAACAGGCATCTGCAATAAGCACACATATCTTACAAGTTGCTACCGAGAAAAAAACAAATATCATCAACGACCCTAATGGGGTACAGGGAGCTATTCGTATTGGTCGCCCGTTCCCAAACAGGCATCATCCCGATTATGCACCTATGGTGGTGGTGAATACGTTATTTGGTGGCTATTTCGGGTCGAGACTTATGAGTAATATCCGGGAAGATAAAGGATATACTTATGGTATTCACAGCTCTATTTCGCCATATCTGAATGGCGGAGCATTAACAATACATACAGAAGCGGGACGTGATGTGTTGGAAGCTGCGGTTAAAGAGATAAAGCACGAAATGCAATTGATGTGCAACGAACCGGCTGAAGAAGATGAATTACTTTTTAGTTAAGAACTATTTGTTAGGCAATCTTTTAGGCGACCTTGACGGGCCTTTTTCGATCATGACACGCTGGCGCACATTGATACTTAATGAGTTAACCATAGAACATTTCAATCGGAACATAAACATCTATAAAAAAATTACGGCAACCAACTGCCAGGAACTGGCTCAAAAATATTTGAACATAAACGACTATTTTGAGGTGGTAGTGGTATAAATTATCATTATTTATAATGATTCAGCCAATAAGGTATCATTATTTGATTTTAAGTCTATAATTTTTAAAACTGTTTATTAACTTTATGTTTCGGAAAGATCAGATTTGCTGTTTTAAAATCAATAACTAAAATAATTTTTCTATGTATTCTCGTGTTATAGCTTGTTTATTTCTGATTTCAATTATTGCTACCAGTTGTTCTAAAACCAATCCGGATGCAAACCAGGTACCTGGTAAAGATGGTTTTGAATCAATAACCGCTTATCCTACTTATAATGGTTGGTGGCTAACATCTGCCGGTAAGGTTTATATCAAATACAATGCACAATCTGCACCTACCAATGGTGTATATGATGACTCATCATTTACAACTATTGAAGCAGGTCATAGTGCTGCAACTTTTAATGGTTTAGGACTTGGCAATTACTATTTACACGTATCGGGTACCTATAATGGGGTTCCTGTTTCAGGCGGTACACCGTATACTGTTCAGTTTCAAACAAAACCACAATTTGTACAGATCAATATGCACTAACCTGCATATTTTATAATTACAATAAAGCACATCATTTTGGTAATATTACCCTTGTGATGTGCTTTAACATTTTAAAACCAACAGTATGAAAAGAGTTATCGCTCTTTTGAGCATGGTTTTAGTGGTTTACATTTCTAATGCCCAGCAAACTATCAAGATGCATAGGCTGTGGCATAAAACTGAAATGCAGGTTGTCTTTCATGAATACCGTCTTTTCTTTTCTATTCGAGATATTGATGCAGCTATGAGATACCTGCATGAGATCAACCCGGAAATATATGACAGCACCTCTCACCTGGATACCAATAAATTGTATGCTGTAGAACTGGAAGAGCGCAACATGGAGTATATGAATGGGATGGAACCACTTATGCAAAACCTGGTTGGGGTGTACTTACTTACAAGAGGTAGGGCTTATATAGAAAGTCCTAAAGGCAGGAAGATAACTGAGGTGAAAGCTGATATTGGTGAAGCAAGAGATACTAATGGTATGTACTTTGTACCCGTAAACTTTTACGACCCCAAAACAGGCAAGCTGTTATTTGCCGGCAATATGAATGTTGGCTTACAGCATAAATTATTAGACTTCTAAAGGCAGCAATTAATCAACAAATAATTCTACAAAACCTTTATCGTCAAAACGTATCCATTGGTTATCGTTGTATATCCATTGTTCTAACTGCTTGCCGTTTACTGTGCCTTGTACAATATTCTTTGTGGTTCCCCATGCCGCCTTGCACATCTCTCTGGTCATCCCTACCATCACTTGTCCGTTAGCAATAGGTTCACCATATATGGAGCCATATTTTTTCATCATGGCCTGTTTATACCCTGGATGTTGTTTTTCTTTTGCAAGCAGTTTGTTCTTTCTTGTTTTCAACAGCGCGTCATGTCTTTTGCTTTGGTCCTTGTTGTATTGTGCCAACTCTTGCTCTGTCCATATTTGTGAAATGCATAAAAGAGAATCAGGTGTTCTGTTAAGTGTTACCCCGTTCGATATGCCTTCAGCATTTTTTAAAACCAAAGCTACACGTGGAAAAAGTTTTTCTCTGTCATTGAGCATGGTAACATCTGTGCATTGCCACTCTTGCCCCGGTATGGTCTGGTATTGTTTACGGTCAAAAGGATTTATGTAACCCGGCATTACCCAGCTATATTTTTTTATGTACACTTTCTTATTTACATAAGTATCATGCATGTATTGTATATAGCTTTTGAAGGTGCAGGTGTAATTATGCAGTTTTCTTGAATCTACTCTCCAATGCACAACCACCCCATCAGGGTCTTGCATGGTAAAAGCAAAAATGCAAACAGTACCATCTTCGTTTACTGTATCAATACAGTTGGTGATCTTGAATAACTTGTTCTGTAAAGCCGAGTAAGTGGTAAAAAGAAATATCTGTTTTGCAGGCGAAGTAGCAATAACCGGCTTATACACATTTGTTTGTATATCTGCATCCAGGTTAAAATTCAACATTTGTTTGGGCTGGGTGAAATCTATAATGGTCCAGTCTTGTGCCTCCTTCAAAATATCTTTGTATTCCTGTGGTATGATACTGTTAACAGGTGTCTTCTGATCAGCATAGAACTCCTGGAAGATAGTATCCTTGTCAGGTATACCACCGGCATACATCTGGTTACGAACCAGGAAATAGATCTCTTTGCCGATCAGCGAAGAAGGGTCCACATTACAGGGCAGGTCTCCGAAGTCATAAGTATTGTCATATACCTGCTTTGGAGCTGCTTTTTTTTGGGCATTGGCTGAGGGTAGGCACAAAAATGCCAGTAAGAAAAAAGGTATAATATAGTTTTTCATAAGTTGGGAGTACTAAGTTAGGAATTTTGAACCTTAAGAAATGTTTAAGTTTATATAATAAACATAAATTATAATATATTAAGAATACAAGTAAATAAGGCTCTAATTTGGAAAATACTGCCTGAATGTCAATTTTTCGTATAAATTTGCCGTCCTTATTATAATATATCTTACAATACAACAACCTATATGAGTGTAATTAAAAAAATACGGGATAATTACGGAAAATTAGCCGGTGGCCTTATCGCTCTTTCACTGGTAGCTTTTGTACTTACTGGCTCGGCAGAAAGTGAGATCGGTAAAAGTATCAGAGCTCTTTTTACCGGTGGTAATTATATGGTGAAAGTGAACGGCGAGAAATTAGAGAATAAAGATTTCCAACTACGCACCAAAGAATACGAAACCGTATATAGTATATTCTACAACGGCAAACTGGATGAGACCAAAAAAGAACAGATGAAAAATGAAGCTGTTCAGAATATGGTATTCGAAGTGGTGATGAATAATATTTGCGATAAGTTGGGTATCATCGTTTCTAAAGACGAAGAGAAAGACCTTATCTATGGTAATAACCCTGCAGAAATGGTTCGCCGTTTCCCATATTTTAAAGATCAAAACACTGGTGAATTCAATCCTGCTGCGATCAAAGCTGTAGAGAAAGCAACAGATAAAGAAGATCCTGAAGCTAAAGCACGTACTGCCTGGGAAAATGTAAAAAGCTATATCAGGCGCAACATAACTATGAGCAAGATGAACCTGCTGATTGCTAAGAGTTTTTACAACCCACGTTTCTTACTTGATAAAACTGTTTCTGAACAATCAGATAAAGCAAGTATCCTTTATGTAAAAGTGCCATATACAAGTGTACCTGATGCCGATGCGCCTGTTACACAAGCCGATATCAATGAGTTTATAAAGAACAACGAAAAAAGGTTCACTATACCTGAAGGTTTCCGCAGCATGCAGTATGTATCATTTGATATCATACCTTCTCATGATGATAGCGCTAAAGTAATGGAGAACATTACTAAAGCTAAAGAAGAACTGGCTACTGCACCTGAAAAAGAAATTGAAAATGTAGTGAACAGGAATTCTGATAACCGCTATTATGAAGCTTATGCCAACAAACGCAGCTTCTTATCACGTTATGCAGATACGATCATGAAACAACCGGTAGGCACTGTATATGGTCCTTATTTCGAAGGCACTTCTTATAATATTGTAAAGATCCTTGAAAAGAAAGACTTGCCTGATACAGTAAAATACAGACACATATGGGTAGTGATAAAATACCAGGGACAGGAAGTAAAAACAGACAGCGCTGCTAAGAAAACATTGGATAGTGCACTTACTGCTATTGCTGCTGGTGGTGATTTCAAAACGGTTGCTGCTAAATATTCTGATGATCCTTCTGCCAAATCTCAGGCAGCTGGTGAATACACTGTAGACATCACTCAAAAAGGTGCTATCACCAGTGAATATGATAAAGCATTTGCTGATTTCATTTATGAAGGTAAAGCAGGTGAGAAAAAAGTATTAAAAGATTCTAACGATAAATTCATTGCTTACGATTATGTAGAGATCGAAGAACAAAAAGGCATACAACCTACTACTAAGCTGGCAATGATCAGTAAAGAATTGGCTCCGGGTGATGCTACTCAAAACACAGCATTCTCTAAAGCAACTGAATTTGCAGGAAAGAACACTACAGGAAAAGATTTTGATATGGCTGTAGCTAAAGAAGGTCTTAATAAACTATCTGCTGAAGGTGTAAAACCGTATGATTTCACTTTACAGGCTTTTGGCTCTTGCAGAGAAGTAGTAAGGTGGATCTATGCTGCTAATATCGGCGATGTATCCGGCGTATTCACATTAGAGAATCGTTATGTTGTTGGTAAATTGGCTACTATACAGAATGCAGGTATCATGGAAATTTCAGACGCGATTCGTCCGAGAATTGAAATGATGGTAAGGAACGAAAAGAAAGCAAAGAAAATTGCTGCTAAATATAAAGGTGCTTCATCTCTTGACATGATAGCACAGTCAGAAAAACAAACAATACAACATGCCGATTCTTTCAGTCTTGGTAGCTCCTACATACAGACTTTAGGTTTCGAACCTGCTGTACAGGGTTATACTTTCTTTAAAGGCCTGGCACCTAATACTGTTTCTCCGGGTATCAGTGGTAGCAATGATGGTGTGTTTTTCATCACTGTTGCCAATAAATGGTCATTGCCTATGGATGATATCAATAAGAACATGTTGATCAACCAACAACGCATGCAGTCTGAAAAAGAAATGCAAAATATAGATCAGATGGTTCGCGCATCTCTTATCAAAGATGCTCATGTAAAATACAATGCTAAGAATTTCTAATTAGTAGCTGAACTCATACAGAAAGGCGCCATTAGGCGCCTTTTTTATTATTATCACATCCATCTAAGCAGCTATCAATAAAATCAAGCCTATATACAGGCGCCACGTCGCATAAAACATAGTAACTTTGCAAAGCAATGGAAACTTTAGTAAACAAAGTAGCAGAGAGTGGGATCATTACCTTAGATCTATCAGGGTATATGGTGGCAGATGAACAAGTGGCTGCTTTTGACCTGAAACCTTTTCTTTTCAGAGAAATGATACTGAAAGAAAAAGATTACCGTGCGGCCCTGCAAACGCACGACTGGGATCAATACAAAAGCAAACATGTAGCTGTTTTTTGCTCTGTTGATGCCATTATACCGGTATGGGCATACATGCTGGCAGCTTCTTATCTGCAACCGCTGGTTAGCTCTATTTATTACGGCACACCGGCAGAAATGAAAAAAGACATTTTGCTCAGAAATATAGCTGCTATACCTACTGCTGAATATGATGACAAAAGAATTGTCATAAAAGGCTGTGGGGATATTGCTATACCTGATGCCGCTTATGTAATGGTAACAGAGCACTTACGTCCTGTAGCCAAGTCCATTATGTATGGCGAGCCCTGCTCTACAGTACCCATCTACAAAAAGCGCTAGTTTTTTAACAACACATATCTATATTTTTTACTGATTTTTTATTAGCTTCGTTAGGTTACCTGATGCAGGAATGGCTATGAAGCGAAACGTTAATTACTACACTACCGGTCGTTTATTATTTTTTGTATTTGTTGCGCTGTTCTCATTTCATTATGCAAGCGCACAAACAGGTGCTGCCAAACCAGATGCTACGGGTGCTGTGGGTTTAGTAAGCAAGCCGCGCGATCTGAAGATATTAAGCGAACATAAAGATAAGGCCGGGAATATTTTTCGTGTTATCAGGTACAAACAGGGCGACCTTATTGTTACACAAACAATTATCATTCCTAAGCTTGGGTTAGCAGGTATCCATGTGCCGATAGGTACTGATACCATGAAAAAAGATTCCCTGTATGTGATCGTTGACAAGAAAAAATATTGTTTGCAGGTGATGTACAGGCGTAAATTAATACGTTCATATAGGGTAGTTTTTGGCCCTACACCACTGATAGATAAAAAATGCGAGGGTGACAGGTGCACACCTGAAGGCTGGTTTAAAATAGCCACTAAAAATGCGGCTTCCAAGTACAACAAATTCATGGGACTTAATTACCCTAATGATTCTGCCTATGCCCGTTTCAACAAATTGAAACAAACAGGGCAGCTACCTGCCGGTGCAAATATTGGTGGCAGTGTAGGCATACATGGCATATGGCCCGGTGGCGATGATATGATAGAAATGGGTGTTGGCTGGACCGATGGCTGCATCGCTCTCCGCAACAAGGACGCCGACGACCTGTTTGCGCTTGTATCTGTTGGTACAAGAGTATGGGTAAGGAAATAACCTTCTTTGTCATAAC